>OKMT01000423.1_pt1 | contig 2027 bp, 1 predicted proteins | sample 1614541 | NCBI WGS metagenome assembly OKMT01 (sample SAMN04436948, study PRJEB24849) | human gut metagenome | biome: human gut; feature: NICU; material: stool | host: Homo sapiens | place: USA: Saint Louis, MO | collected 2012-09-13 | reverse complement strand
TTTGGCATTTAAAGTAAAACATATGCTTAGAGAACAAGTGATTTTGAAAAAAAGTGTCCGTTCAATTGGTGAAGAAATAAATATTTTAACTGAAAGTATTGATGGTATCGGTCCGTTCTTTCAGAGTTATTTACCTCAAGTCTTTAAATCAATGTTGATTCCCATCGTTATTATTATTACCATGTGTTTTGTTCATTTACCTACTGCTATTATTATGATAGTTACCGCACCTTTTATTCCATTGTTTTATGTTATTTTTGGACTTAAAACAAGAGATGAGTCAAAGGATCAAATGACATATTTAAACCAGTTTAGTCAACGTTTTTTAAATACAGCTAAAGGTCTTATTACATTTAAACTTTTAAATCAAACGAAACAATCTGAGCAACAACTTTATAAAGACAGTACACGTTTTAGAGATTTAACAATGCGTATTTTGAAAAGTGCCTTTTTATCAGGACTTATGCTTGAGTTCATAAGTATGTTAGGGATTGGATTGGTCGCATTGGAAGCGGCTTTAAGCTTAGTTGTATTTAACCATATCAACTTTGTGACTGCAGCGATAGCGATTATTTTAGCTCCTGAATTTTATAATGCGATTAAAGATTTAGGTCAAGCATTTCATACAGGTAAGCAAAGTGAAGGTGCTAGCGATGTGGTGTTTTCATTTTTAGAATCTGAAGATAAAGCTGATTCTCCTACATTAAAAGTGGATGAGCAACAGTTTGAACAAGTTTTAATTAAGCATGTTGATTTTCAATACGCTAATAGTAATCATATGGCTTTGAAAAACATTTCTTTTTCGGTAAATAAAGGAGAAAAGGTCGCTATTGTGGGACCGAGTGGTGCAGGGAAATCCACTTTAGCTAAGTTGCTTAGTCAATCAGTAACACCCACACATGGAACACTTTCATTTAACCAAGCATCATTAAATATCGGATTTCTAAGTCAGCGCCCACATATATTTGCAGATTCTATCAAAAATAATATTGCAATGTATGATGATGAGATATGTGATGAGCAAGTGATTCAAGTGCTTGATGAAGTGGGGTTAAAAGAGAAAGTACTTTCATTAAAATATGGTATCTATACTTCTATTGGTGAAGGTGGGGAAATGTTATCAGGTGGACAAATGAGACGTATTGAGTTAAGTCGTTTATTATTATTGAAACCAGATATTGTAATTTTTGATGAACCAGCGATAGGATTAGATATTGAAACTGAAAAGGTCATACAACAAGTATTAGAGCATCATTTTTCTACAACGACAGTGTTTATTATTGCACACCGTGATTCAACCATTCGAAGTTCAGCACGGCGTATATATATCGAAAGTGGTCATCTTATAAAAGATGATTCGATAATTTCTGTTACGCGTAGTGAGGTGAAGATAGATCAATGAAATCACATATTCATTTTAGTATAGATAGAGATTTAATATGCGCTATCATGGTAGGTGTTTTAAGCGGAATTGTAACATTAGCAATGTTCTTTTTAAGTGGTTATATGATTACTCAAAGTGCGCTAGGTGCGCCACTTTATGCATTAATGATTTTAGTTGTATCTGTTAAATTGTTTGGTTTTTTAAGAGCAATTACACGCTATATAGAAAGATTACTTTCACACAAGACGACATTTACAATGTTACGTAATGTACGAGTTCAATTTTTAAAAATGCTATATCCAGTCGTTCCAGATATCTATAGAAGATTTAATTCAAGTGATCTTATTACAAAAATGATAAGCCTTACAAAACATATATCTGAGAGTATATTACCCACCGATTGTAATCGGATTAACTGCAATTGTTTCAGTAATAACTATGTTGTTTTTATCTCCACTACATGCATTAGTGATTACTTTAAGTATGTTATTAACTTTATGGATTGTTCCTTGGTTAAGTGCTAAGAAAGCACGTAAATTAAAGCAACAAGTGACCCAAACGCAAAAAACATTTCTTAAAAGATATTATGATTATAAAGAAGGTCATGAAGAATTAAAACGTTTCAATCGCAGCGATGACTTCA
>OKMT01000338.1_pt1 | contig 2491 bp, 4 predicted proteins | sample 1614541 | NCBI WGS metagenome assembly OKMT01 (sample SAMN04436948, study PRJEB24849) | human gut metagenome | biome: human gut; feature: NICU; material: stool | host: Homo sapiens | place: USA: Saint Louis, MO | collected 2012-09-13 | reverse complement strand
GTTTATGCCAGGAATAATTCAAATTGACGATATTAATCAATCTCAAGCTTTAATAGGAAATAACGATGAAAACCTAAAAGCGATTGAAGCACATTTTAATGTCGTAATACATGCTAGAGGTCAAGAAATTGCTGTTAAAGGTGAAAAAATAGAGCATGTTGAAAAAGCAGAATTAGTTCTAAAGAATTTACTTAAAGTAATTGAATTAGGTAATACAATTACGCTTAAAGATGTAGAAGCTGCTATAAAAATGGCCGACAATAATACAATTCATCATTTATTAGATTTATACGATGAAGAAATTACAAAAGATGCTTATGGTAAAACAATTCGTGCTAAGACTATGGGACAACGTATATATATTAATGCTATGAAACGTAATGATTTAGTATTTGGCATTGGTCCAGCTGGAACTGGTAAAACCTTTTTAGCAGTCGTATATGCGGCTAAACAACTACGTAAAGGATCTGTTAAGCGTATTGTTCTAACGAGACCTGCTGTTGAAGCAGGTGAATCTCTAGGATTTCTACCAGGCGATTTAAAAGAAAAAGTAGATCCATATTTAAGACCTCTTTACGATGGGTTAAATACTGTTTTAGGTAGAGAGCAAACTCAAAGACTCATCGAACGAGGTGTAATAGAAATTGCGCCATTAGCATATATGAGAGGTAGAACCCTAGATGATGCATTTGTTATATTAGATGAAGCTCAAAATACGACACATGCACAAATGAAAATGTTTCTTACCCGCTTAGGATTTGGATCAAAAATGGTTGTCACTGGTGATCAAACTCAAATCGATTTACCAAAAGGTGTAAAAAGTGGTTTGAAAGAAGCGGTAAAAAAACTAAGTGGTGTCAGCGGCATAAGTATCATGAAAATGGATCAAAGTGATGTAGTTAGACATCCACTTGTAAGTAAAATTATTAATCGTTATGAAGGAGTTGAATAAATGTTTACTATAGATTTTAGTGACCATACAGGTCTAGTAGAAACGTCTTGGTTTGACCAAATAGATCAATTATTAACATTCGCTAAGAAGAAAGAAAATATTCATAATGATGCCGAATTGTCAGTAACTTTTGTAGATAAAGATGAAATTCAAAATATAAATAAAGTATATCGCGACAAAGATAAAGTTACTGATGTCATCTCATTTGCTCTAGAAGAAGATGAACCAGAAATAGATTTCAATGACTTTGATATACCACGTGTTCTAGGTGATATTATTATATGTACAGATGTTGCCAAAGAACAATCAGAAAGCTACGGACACTCATTTGAGCGTGAATTAGGATTTTTAGCATTACATGGCTTTTTACATTTGCTAGGATATGATCATATGAATGATAATGATGAAAAAGAAATGTTTGGTCGACAAGATGCTATACTAAACGAATTTGGTCTAACTAGAAATTAATATGAAACGTTTTAAATATGCATATGAGGGTTTTTGCGCAATTTTAAAAAAAGACCAAAATTTCTTATTACACATTTTAGCGGCCATAATTATTATCATATTAGGATTTGTGTTAAATATTGATCGTATAGATTGGATATTAATCATCGTAGCTATAGGACTTGTTTTAAGTTTTGAAGCTATTAATACCTCAATTGAATTTGTTGTTGACCTAATTACAACTGACTATCATGAATATGCAAAATACGCTAAAGATATAGCTGCGTTTAGTGTTGTCATCGTTTCAATCGTTTCAATATGTATTGGGTTAATCGTTTTTTTACCATATATATTAGAAATATTTAAGGGAGGAATGTAATGAGTTATCAATCACACTACTTTAAAGAAGTCCGAGAGGCACAAAAAAATGCTTACGCACCATACAGTAACTTTAAAGTTGGTGCTTATTTAAAGACGAAAGATGGTCGATGTTTTTATGGAGCAAATGTTGAGAACGCTGCATATCCTATGGGAATATGTGCAGAAAGATCAAGTTTAGTAAGCGCTATATCAGAAGGTTATCAACCAGGTGATTTTGAATCCATTACAGTTACTGTCGATGCTGATAAACCATCATCCCCATGTGGCGCATGTCGCCAGGTGATGATGGAACTTTGTGATAAAGATATGCCTGTATATATGACCAATCAAAACGGAGATATGATAGAAGCTACAGTTGATGAATTATTACCATTAGGATTTTCTGGAAAGGATTTAAATTAATGACAGAACATAAATCAGGATTTGTTTCAATTATCGGTAGACCTAATGTAGGTAAATCTACCTTTGTAAACAGAGTAATAGGACATAAAATTGCTATTATGTCAGATAAAGCTCAGACGACTAGAAATAAAATACAAGGTGTGATGACAAGAGATGATGCTCAAATCATCTTTATCGATACACCTGGTATCCATAAGCCTAAACATAAATTGGGAGATTACATGATGAGAGTAGCTAAAAACACACTTTCTGAACCAATAAACTTGGCCGCGCTCTGCGCAACGGCTGGCTGATTTTCCTGCAGCCAGC
>OKMT01000256.1_pt1 | contig 3112 bp, 4 predicted proteins | sample 1614541 | NCBI WGS metagenome assembly OKMT01 (sample SAMN04436948, study PRJEB24849) | human gut metagenome | biome: human gut; feature: NICU; material: stool | host: Homo sapiens | place: USA: Saint Louis, MO | collected 2012-09-13 | reverse complement strand
CGCAATTCTTGCCCACCATACGCTAGAATAAAGGCTTGTGGGTCTTTGGCAGAGAGAATTCTTTACTAATATCTTACACTTACCAGTTGTATTTACATTGACAGGTGCAGTGATTGCATCTGTCATTGTTAGTTTTCCCCTTATGTATCAACATACAGTGAATGGTTTTCGAAGTATAGATTCAAAGATGTTAAATACTGCAAGAACGATGGGAGCAAGTGAAACAAAAATATTTCTTAAATTGGTGTTACCATTATCTAAACGTTCTATTCTTGCAGGTATTATGATGAGCTTTGCAAGAGCAATAGGTGAATTTGGTGCTACTTTGATGGTTGCTGGCTATATCCCAGACAAAACAAATACATTGCCTTTAGAAATTTATTTTTTAGTGGAGCAAGGGAAAGAAAATGAAGCATGGTTATGGGTGCTTGTATTAGTTGCGTTTGCGGTAACTGTCATAGCGACCATAAATCTGGTTAATCGTGATACGTTTAGGGAGGTTGATTAAATGCTCACAATTAAAGTGAATGGTGTTCTTAATCAGACGAAAATTAATATAAATATAAAGGATCAACACCCTAAGATATATGCGATACAGGGACCATCTGGAATTGGAAAGACAACAATTTTAAATATAATTGCCGGTTTGAAAGCTATAAATTATTCATATATAAAGGTTGGTAAACGTGTATTAACTGATTCACGACACCATTTGAATGTTAAGGTTCAACAACGTCGTATAGGATATCTATTTCAAGATTATCAACTTTTCCCCAATATGAATGTTTATAACAACATAACGTTTATGACTAAACCTTCTGAACATATCAATGAACTTATTCATACTCTAAAAATAGAGCATTTACTTGAAAAGTATCCTGTGACCTTATCAGGAGGTGAAGCTCAGCGCGTCGCTTTAGCAAGGGCGCTAAGTACGAAACCCGATTTGATTTTGCTTGATGAGCCTTTTTCAAGTTTAGATGATAAAACAAAAAACGAAGGTATCAAATTAATTTTAAAAATATTCGAAGCATGGCAAATTCCTATTATATTTGTAACGCATTCAAATTATGAAGCGCAACAAATGGCGCATGAGATTATAACAATTGAAGATTGTATACAAATATAGTAAGAAGTGCTATTTATCTGTTAATTTTAACAATAATTTGTATATTCAAAATATAAAGAGAGGTTTAGAGATCTAATGCAAGAAAGATACTCGAGACAAGTGTTGTTTAAGGAAATTGGTTTAAAAGGTCAAAGTCTACTTGAGAAAAAACATGTGCTTATAGTAGGTATGGGTGCGTTAGGAACACACTTAGCTGAGGGATTAGTGAGAGCGGGAATAAATAAGTTAACCATTGTTGATAGAGATTACATTGAATTTAGCAATTTACAACGACAAACGCTCTTTATAGAGCGTGATGCAGAAGATGTACTACCAAAAGTAATCGCTGCACAGAAAGTTTTAAAAGAGATACGTAAAGATGTAGAGATAGATGCTTATATTGAGCATGTTAATTACAATTTCTTAGAGCAACATGGCATGCATGTCGATATCATATTAGATGCAACTGATAATTTTGATACACGTCAGTTAATTAATGACTTTGCTTATAAACATCAGATTCCTTGGATTTATGGTGGTGTTGTACAAAGTACATATGTTCAGGCAACGTTTATTCCTGGTGAAACACCGTGTTTTAATTGCTTAATGCCTCAATTACCATCTATTAATTTAACATGTGATACGGTTGGAGTTATTCAACCAGCTGTAACAATGACAACCAGTTTACAACTCGTTGATGCATTGAAGTTGCTGACTGGTAATAAGGTTAATAAACACTTCACTTACGGGGATATTTGGACAGGAGATCATTATACATTTGGTTTTAGTCGTATGCAAAATGAAGATTGTAAAACTTGTGGTAATGCTCCAACATATCCACACCTTAATCAACATCAACAAGATTATGCGACCTTATGTGGAAGAGACACTGTTCAATATAAAAATGCTGATATTTCTCAGGAAATATTACTATCATTTCTCGAGCGAAATCATATTCAATATCGCACGAATTTATATATGACAATGTTTAGGTTTAGAGAACATCGAATTGTTGCATTTTCTGGAGGTAGATTTTTGATACATGGAACGACAGAACCTAAAAAAGCAATTCAATTAATGCATCAACTATTTGGTTAAATATAAGGGAGTGAATAAACATGCACAAACATCAACATCAGAATATTCATTTAAACAGACCGATTCATGTAGCAATTTTGACTGTATCGGATACGAGAGATTATGATTCTGATAAAGGTGGTCAACTGATTCAATCTTTGATAAATCAACATGAGAATCATGTTGATATTAACCACTATCGAATTGTTAAAGATGATATAGAAGCTATTACACACCAACTTAAGCTTTGGTTAACTTCGTCAAATCAACTAGATGTCATTATTACAACGGGAGGAACAGGTATCTCACAAAGAGATGTGACAATAGAAGCTGTTCGCCCATTGTTAACTAAAGAATTAGAAGGTTTTGGTGAATTATTTAGATACTTAAGTTATACCGAAGATGTTGGTACAAGAGCATTATTAACTCGAGCTATTGCAGGTACCTGTGATAGCACCTTAATTTTTGCACTTCCTGGCTCAACTGGTGCAATTAAACTTGCAATAGAAAAATTAATTAAACCTGAATTGAGTCACTTAGTGTTTGAATTAAATAAAGACATTAGGAATTAAGTAATTTCAAGATATTAGATATAATGTACGAATCTTTAATTTATACAATAAATAGAATTATCAATTTTTTCTGTGGAAGTCGCCAGATTTACCACCAGATTTAGATTCTAAGTACGTTTCTCCAATTATCATGCCTTTGTCTATAGCTTTTGTCATATCATAGATTGTAAGTGCTGTAACTGAAGCAGCAGTCAATGCTTCCATTTCAACACCAGTTTTACCTGTTGTAGACACGACCGCTGTAATATTTAAACGATATGAATCATCATTATTTGAATCCCATTTGAAGGATATATCTATGCCTGTAAGTGGTAATGGATGACACATAGGAATGATTGTAGAAGTGTTTTTAGCT
>OKMT01000242.1_pt1 | contig 3250 bp, 3 predicted proteins | sample 1614541 | NCBI WGS metagenome assembly OKMT01 (sample SAMN04436948, study PRJEB24849) | human gut metagenome | biome: human gut; feature: NICU; material: stool | host: Homo sapiens | place: USA: Saint Louis, MO | collected 2012-09-13 | reverse complement strand
AGATGATTTAAGTGATTACTATGCAATGACTGATAAAGCAGTTAAGAAAACTATTTTTTACGGTCGCAATGGTAAGCCTGAAACAAAATATTTTGGCGTAAGAGATAGTAATAGATTTATTAGAATTTATAATAAAAAGCAAGAACGTAAAGATAATGCAGATGTTGAAATTATGTCTGAACATTTATGGCGTGTAGAAATCGAACTTAAAAGAGATATGGTGGATTACTGGAATGATTGCTTTAATGATTTACATATTTTGCAACCAGATTGGAAAGCTATCCAACGCACTGCGGATAGAGCAATAGTTTTTATGTTGTTGAGTGACGAAGAAGAATGGGGAAAGCTTCACAGAAATTCTAGAACAAAATATAAGAATTTGATAAAAGAAATTTCGCCGGTAGATTTAACGGATTTAATGAAATCGACTTTAAAAGCGAACGAAAAACAATTGCAAAAACAAATTAATTTTTGGCAAAATAATAATAAGATTTAAAGTACATTGAGCATCTTTAGATACCATTATTATATTCAAAGAGGTTTTTTGATTTTATGGATAAATTGCTTACATTATTATTGTATTTTATTTCTATATTTTTAGTAGTAACTATTGTTAATATGTTTATTTTTGATAAAACATTTGATTTTTTATGGAATTTTATATTTTCAATAGTGTTTACAGCAGTGTATTTAGGATTAAAAGGTGCAGATAATAAAAAATCTAAATAACTTTTTACCAACCACATTTTTGGTTGCTGGTGTTTTGGTTTTGAACTTATGGACTGACTTATTCAGTCCATTTTTTGTGCTTGCACAAAAACAAGCCTCGCAGAGCACACGGTTTAACGACTTAATTACGAAGTAAATAAGTCTAGTGTGTTATACTTTATATATTAAAGACTGTAAAATCTTGTGCTTAGGGGGTAAATTTGTTTTGTCCTATTCAATTATTCGAATTGCAAAAGTGAAATCAAATACAAATACAACAGGCATACAAAGACACGTTCAAAGAGAAAATAAAAACTATGAAAATATGGATATTGATTTAGAAAAATCATATTTAAATTACGATTTAGTTAATCAAAAAAAGCAGAATTTTAATGAACTGATTAATAAAAAAATTGAAGAAAATTATACAGGAAAACGAAAAATTAGAAAGGACGCAGTAAAACATATTGATGGTTTAATTACATCAGATAATGACTTTTTTAATCATCAATCGTTAGAAGATACGCAGAAGTTTTTTGAGCATGCAAAGATATTTTTAGAACAAGAATATGGCAAAGATAATTTATTATATGCAACTGTTCATATGGATGAAAAAACACCACATATGCATTTTGGTATTGTACCGATTACTCAAGATGGTCGATTAAGTGCTAAAGATGTGGTTGGAAACAAAAAAGCATTAACGCAATTTCAAGATCGTTTTAATCAATATATTAATGAGCAGGGTTATAATTTAGAACGTGGGCAATCAAGACAACTAACAAATAAAAAACATGAGCAAGTAAGTCGCTATAAACAAAAAACAGACTATCATAGACAAGAATATGAGCATGAGAGTCAAAAATTAGATGATATTAAGCAAAAGAATGAAAATATGCTACAAGAGTATCAAAAAGCATTAGATACGCTTAAAACGCCTTTAAATGTTCCGTATGAGTTAGAGAAAGAAAAAGTTGGTGGCTTGTTTAATAAAGAGCTACAAGAAACAGGTAATGTGGTAATCAGTCATGATGATTTCATGAAATTTCAAGAACAAATTAAAGCAGCACAATTAATTACAGATGATTATGAATATATTAAATCTGGAAAAGCATTAAGGGATAAAGATGAACAGATACAAGAGAAACAAAAACAATATGATGATTTGGCGAAATCATCAGAGAAATTAATAAAGAATTATGAAGTGATGGAAGAATTTACGAATAACATGAAAAAGGCAATGGAACTTATCAAAATATTATTAAAAGAATTAGAACGTTTATTAGGAAGAGATGCTTATGCGAAAAGAATTAATGAACTGACAGAAGATAATTCTGATATAAGAAAATTAGCAGCAGGTATAGATGGACAAATGAATCCAGAATATTATCCAAACGAACAAAAGGAAGAGCAACAACAAAGACATCGGGGTATGAGTAGATAAAAAGTAAAGGGAGCAATTATGCCGAGAAAACTTATTGTTTGGAATGAGCGATATGTTAGCTAACTATGTTAGCGAGTTGGTTGGTGGTTTGTTGGGATTAATCCCAACGAAGTACCAACTCAACAACATATCAAGCTCTGTTGGTTCCAAACAATAAGGAAATTGGAATAATGCAATAATCTTTAGTATTTTTAAAGAGGAGGTTAGATTTAATATGGCAAACTTTTTCAGAAAATATTCGAACACTTTTTCTTATATGATTATTTTTGGTGTATTCCTGTTTTTAATAATGGGTCCTTTAGGTGCAGCAGCAGGGATAGCAATTGGAATTGCTGTTGGGCAACATGAAGATATGAAAAAAGAAAATAAATAAAGACTTGATCAAATTAGACCAAGCCTTTTGATAGTGTTATATTAATAACAAAATAAAAAAAGAAGTCGTCCACGCCCTGACCAAAGTTTGTGAACGACAACTGCGAAATAAAACATGTTGTGTTTATTATTTTGTATATCTAGATATTAAACGATATTTAAATATACATCAAGATATAAATTCGGGTGGGCGACTTCTTAAAAATAATTAAGGAGTTGTTTTTTTTTATGTGTAAAAAAGAACAAGAAATTCATTCTAAGCAAGGCACATCACAAGAAGTTACAAATTACACCTCAACCGGATACTCTAATAGCCGGTTGGACGCACATACTGTGTGCATATCTGACCCAAAATTAAGTTTTGATGCAATGACAATCGTTGGAAACCTTAACCGAGATAACGCTCAAGCCCTTTCTAAATTTATGAGTATTGATCCACAAATAAGACTTTGGGATATACTTCAAACCAAGTTTAAAGCTAAAGCACTTCAAGAAAAAGTTTATATCGAATATGACAAAGTAAAAGCAGATAGTTGGGATAGACGTAATATGCGTGTTGAATTTAATCCGAATAAACTTACACATAAAGAAATGCTTTGGTTAAAACAAAATATCATCGACTACATGGAAGATGACGGCTTTACAAGATTAGATTTAGCTTTTGATTTTGAAGATGATTTAAGTGATTACTATGCAATGACTGATAAAGCAGTTAAGAAAACTATT
>OKMT01000161.1_pt1 | contig 4469 bp, 2 predicted proteins | sample 1614541 | NCBI WGS metagenome assembly OKMT01 (sample SAMN04436948, study PRJEB24849) | human gut metagenome | biome: human gut; feature: NICU; material: stool | host: Homo sapiens | place: USA: Saint Louis, MO | collected 2012-09-13 | reverse complement strand
GATAGGTTAATACTAAAGTATAGTATATCTGTAAAGGCATCCGTGTTATTTTGATTTCTTTACAGATATTTTTATATTTATAAGATTATCATCATACTTTAGACATATTGAACATAAAAACAACGACGATTTACGTCGTTGTTTTTTAAGTATGTTAGGTTCCAAGTTATGATTCAAGTAATAAATCTTCAGGATTTTCAATGAGTTCTTTAATTGTTTTTAAGAATCCTACAGCCTCTTTCCCATCGATGATTCTATGATCATAGCTTAATGCGATATACATCATTGGACGATTTTCAATTGTATCTTTATCAACAGCAATTGGGCGTGTAATAATTGAATGCATACCTAAGATAGCAGCTTGATTACCATTTATAATCGGTGTACTCATCATTGAGCCAAAGATACCACCATTAGTGATGGTAAACGAACCGTTAACCATGTCATCAAGGCCTAATTTTTTATCACGAGCTTTTACGGCTAAATTAGCGATTTCTTGTTCAATTTCTGCAAAGTTTTTCTTATCACAATCTCTAACAAATGGGACGAGTAACCCATCGTCAGTGGATACTGCAATGCCGATATCGTAAAATTGTTTAGTAATCATATCATCGCCATCTATCTCAGCATTTACTTCAGGATATTTTTTGAGAGCAGCAACGGCAGCTTTAGTAAAGAAGGACATAAAGCCTAATTTAGTACCATCATGATCTTTGATAAATTGTTCTTTTTTACGTTTACGTAAATCCATAACGTTTGTCATATCAACTTCATTAAATGTAGTAAGCATAGCTGTTTGATTTGATACTTCTAATAATTTTTTTGCAGCAGTTTTTTTGCGTCGAGACATTTTTTCACGAATAACAGGTTTTGATGGATTGTTATTAGATTGTTTAGAACCACTGTTTTGTGATTTGCTTTCACTTTTAGTTCTTTCACCTGAAGATTTTTGACTATTTTCAACATCATCTTTTCTTAAAACATCATTGCCTTTTCCGGATACTTCGCTTAAATCAACGCCATTTTTACGCGCATGTCGACGTGCAGATGGTGTTGCATTGATACGTTGCTGGCTATTATCTTGTGTATTTTCACTTTCACTAGAATTCGGATTTGATTGTTTTGGCGTTTCTTTCTCTTTAGCTTCATCTTTTTGTGAAGATTCGTTAGAACTATCGTTAGATGTTTTTACTTGCCCTTCTCCTACAACAGCTACAGCTTGACCTACCTCAACTGTATCGCCTTCTTCAGCTAGTTGTTCTGATAATACCCCAGCTTCTTCAGAAACTACTTCGACGTTAACTTTATCTGTTTCTAGTTCTAAGATAGCTTCACCTTTATCTACATTATCGCCTACATTTTTTAACCATTCTGCAATGGTACCCTCTGTGATTGACTCTGCTAATTCTGGAACTTTTACCTCTGCCATACTTATTCTCCCCCTAGTTAATTGTTAATGCTACTTTCAATAATTTTAGTTTGTACAAGTTTATGAATTTCTCCATCGCCTTCAGCAGGTGCAGCTCTTTGTATTCTACCGTGATAACTTAAATCATATTTATTAGCAACAAGTGCTTTTAGATAAGGATACACGAATAACCATGCACCTTGATTTTTAGGTTCTTCTTGAACCCATGACACGTTTTCAAGATGAGGTAATGATTTTAAAACTTCTTTTATTTCTTCTTCTGGGAACGGATATAATCTTTCTACTGCTATGAGAAGAATAGAATCGTTAGGATTTTTATCTAAATATTCTTTTAGGTCAATATACATCTTTCCTGATGCTAAAATCACTTTTTTGACTTTTTGTTCATCGACATCTTCTTTGATGATAGGTTTAAAACCGCCAGAAGTAAACTCATCAATAGGTTTAGCTACTGTTTTATTTCTTAAAAGACTCTTAGGTGACATGACAATTAATGGTCTCATTTCTAAGGTATCTAAACTAGCGGCTTGTGCACGTAGTAAATGGAAGTAATTACTTGCACTAGATAGATTAACTACAGTTGAATTATTTTCAGCGGCTAATTGTAGAAATCTTTCTAAGCGTGCCGATGAATGCTCTGGTCCCTGTCCTTCAAAAGCATGTGGTAAGAAAAGTGTTAAACCTGAACGCTCACCCCATTTTGCGCGAGAACTTGAGAGGAAATTGTCAAACATCATTTGGGACATATTCGAAAAGTCGCCATATTGAGCTTCCCATATGTTAAAGTTACCTTTATTTTCGACGTTATAACCATACTCAAATCCAACTACAGCTGCTTCAGATAATGGCGAATTATGAATATCAAAAGTAGCCTGTTGTTGAGGTACATGATGCAATGGTGTGAATGTATTACCATTTTCTTCATCATGAAGCACAGCATGTCTATGGCTAAATGTTCCCCTTTCACTATCTTGACCTGTTAAACGAATTGAAGTTCCATCTTGTAATATGGTTGCAAATGCAAGTTGCTCTGCTTGAGCCCAATCGACGAGCCCCTCCTCTTTTTCAAAAGGTTCTCTACGTTTTTCTAGTACTTTATTGAGCTTTTTTAGCACATGAAAATCTTTTGGGTAATCAAGCATTGCATCATTGATTTCTTTTAAATGATCAAATGAGAAATCTTTCGTATCACTTTGTAAAGGTAGTTGAAGTGATTCTGGTTTTTCCATATCTGGATTATTCATTTTGTCATTTTTATCAATTTTATCATGTGCTGTTCGCATTTCTTTTTGAACACCGTCAATGACTTCATTCATTTCGTCTTCGGAAATAATTCCTTCATCAACTAACTTTTTACCATATAAAATTTCAACTGAATCATGTTTTCTAATGTTTTGGTATGGAACTGGATTAGTAATAGAAGGTTCATCCATTTCATTGTGCCCATAGCGACGATAACCTACTAAGTCAATAACGACATCTTTATGAAATTCTTTACGGAATTCCATTGCAATTTCAATAGCTTCAATTGTTGCTTCTACATCATCGGCATTTACGTGTAGTATTGGAACATCGTAACCTTTAGCTACGTCGGAAGAGTACGTTGTTGAACGTCCATCAATAGGTTCAGTTGTAAAACCGATTCTATTATTTGTAATAATATGAAGTGAACCACCTGTAGAATATCCTTTTAAACTACCTAAGTTCATCGTTTCAAAATTAATACCTTGACCTGGATATGCCGCATCACCATGTATAATAATCGGCATTGCTTTATGGAAGTCGGTAGATGGAGCTCCTACTTGATGTGTATTATCTTGGGCTGCTCTTGTTTTACCAGCAACAACGGGTGCAACGATTTCTAAATGACTTGGATTATTCGCTAAAGAAATACGCTGTTCTATTCCGTATGAGTTAGTCGTTTTAACGCCACCTAGGTGATACTTCACATCTGAAGTCCAACCTGAGGTTAATTCTAAACTACCATCTTCAGGTAAAAACTTCATTGGATCTGTATGCATAAATTCTGAAATCATCATCTCATAAGGTTTTTCCAAGACATGCGTTAATACATTTAAACGTCCACGGTGAGCCATACCGATTTGAATGTTTTTAATCCCCTCGTTACCTGCTAATGTGATTGTGTGTTGAAGCATTGGAACTAATGTGTCGACGCCTTCAATTGAAAAACGTTTAGCCCCAACAAAATTTTTGTGCAAATATTTTTCAAAACCTTCTACGTGTGCGAGTTTTTTGAAAAGTTCTTTTTTTTGATTATCGTTTAAACTTGCTTTATAAGGCGTTTCAATTCTTCTTTTTAACCACACACGTTCTTTATTATTATTAATGTGAGTGTATTCAAAAGCTATCGGTCCTTTGTAACGTCTTTCCATACGAACAATTGCATCATAGGCATTGTCATAAATGTCTTTAAAATGTTCAGAGACAATTCCAGATGATATTTTTTCCAAAGTTTCTTTATCTAAATCAAAATCTTCGATTTCCAATTTAGGAACATTTTGACGCTCTGGAGGATTTACTGGATAAATATCTGCTTTTAAATGTCCGTATTGACGAATATTATCGATTAAGCGCATAACACGTTTAATTGTGCTATCTCCCGCTTGTGAACCACCCCCATCAGTGGTAGGTTTAGCTTCGATATGAGCTTCACCTGTTTTAATTGTACTGAACAAGACTTGTAAATCTTCAGGTACGGATGATGGATCTTGTAGATAATCATCATACAAATCTAGCATAAGGCCAAGATTTGCGCCGAAGTTTACAGGAGCCTCTGTAAATTCTTTCTTGTTCTTAGTCATTTAACACCCTCCACAAAAATGATGAAACGCTTACATGGTTATCATAGCATTATTTCATATATTGTTAAAGTACATTTACCTATTATTATACAAAATAGGAGCAAGACAGAATTTACTCCAAATTCATAGTCTCGCTCCCGTATAATTGCTATCTCCGTCTATCAAGTTTAGCTCGTCGATTCTATAGTAAGAGAACCTTTGTGAAGAAGGTCTCCTCT
>OKMT01000156.1_pt1 | contig 4569 bp, 2 predicted proteins | sample 1614541 | NCBI WGS metagenome assembly OKMT01 (sample SAMN04436948, study PRJEB24849) | human gut metagenome | biome: human gut; feature: NICU; material: stool | host: Homo sapiens | place: USA: Saint Louis, MO | collected 2012-09-13 | reverse complement strand
CTTTTATATAAGATTTTATATTCGAATTTCTTAGACATTTTTTCACCCTAATTATTAAATAATTAATCCCTTGAATCATATCTAAAGAGGCTAAGGATAATCTAAAGTTGGATTTAGTTGTCATGTACTTATCCAATCAATTATTGTTCCCTAGCCTCTTAATATGATTAAAACTATCTGTTATTTACTACCATCTTGATCATCATCGTCTTTTCTAGATTTTTTTGCCAAACCGAAGATAGCCAATACTATTGCTACTGCTACTATAAAACCGTTGCTTACAACTCCATCTTCTCCTTTAGTCGGTTGTTTAACGACTTTATCTTGTAAACGATTTTGATGAAGTAAATCGAGGTTGTTTGAGTGATTATCAGCTTGATTACTTTGTGTTTCATTGTGTTGTTCTGAATCAGTATAACCTCTTTGTTCTTGTAAATCATAATCTTTTCCAGTTTTATTAAGCATATTCGTATTTTTTGATTGAGTCACGATTGTATCTTCAGACAAGCTATCACCAATAAATTGACTTTCACTATTTATAGGAGATTGAGAAGTGAAAGTTTCAGATGTACTCATTGATGTGGACGTGCTTGATGAATCTGAAATGCTTGTACTTGATGAGCCACTTAATGACGTACTTGCGCTATTGGAGTCGCTCACACTCGTTGACGTTGATGAACTGTCTGACGTTGACGTACTTGTTGAGTCTGAAAGACTCGTGCTTAATGATCCACTTAGGGATGTGCTAGCACTGTTTGAGTCACTCTCACTTGCTGACGTTGATGCACTGTCTGATGTCGATGTGCTTGTTGAATCTGAAACGCTTGTGCTTGTCGACTCACTCAATGACGTACTTGCGCTATTGGAATCACTTACGCTCGTTGATGTGGACGCACTGTCTGATGTCGATGTGCTCGTTGAGTCTGAAATACTTGTACTGTTTGAGTCACTCTCACTCGTTGACGTTGATGCACTTTCTGATGTTGACGCGCTTGTTGAGTCTGAAAGACTTGTGCTTGTCGACTCACTCAATGACGTACTTGCGCTATTGGAGTCACTCACACTTGTTGACGTTGATGCACTTTCTGACGTTGACGTACTTGTTGAATCTGAAACGCTTGTGCTTGTTGACTCACTCAATGACGTACTTGAGCTTGTTGATTCACTCTCGCTTGCTGACGTTGACGCACTTTCTGATGTCGACGTGCTTGTTGAATCTGAAACGCTTGTACTTAATGATCCACTTAGCGATGTGCTTGCACTGTTCGAGTCACTCTCGCTTGTTGACGTTGACGCACTGTCGGATGTCGATGTGCTTGTTGAATCTGAAATGCTTGTGCTTGTCGACTCACTTAATGACGTACTTGCGCTATTGGAGTCGCTCTCGCTTGCTGACTCTGACGCACTGTCGGATGTCGATGTGCTTGTTGAATCTGAGATGCTTGTGCTTGTCGACTCACTTAATGACGTACTTGCGCTATTGGAGTCACTCTCGCTCGTTGACGTTGACGCACTGTCTGATGTCGATGTACTTGTTGAGTCTGAAAGACTCGTACTTGTCGATTCTCTTAATGACGTACTTGCGCTATTGGAGTCACTCACACTTGCTGACGTTGACGCACTATCTGATGTTGACGTACTCGTTGATTCTGAAAGACTTGTGCTTGTCGACTCACTCAATGACGTACTTGTACTGTTTGAGTCACTCTCACTCGTTGATGTTGACGCACTGTCGGATGTTGATGTACTTGTCGATTCTGAAAGACTCGCACTTGTCGAGTCACTTAACGATGTACTTTCACTTGTTGAGTCACTCTCACTCGTTGATGTTGATGCACTATCTGAAGTCGACGTACTCGTTGATTCTGATAACTTTTTACTTGTACTTGCTGATTCGCTTGCTTGGGTTGATGCGCTATCAGACGTCGACGTACTCGCTGATTCTGATAACTTCTTACTTGTACTTGCTGATTCTGATAACTTCTTACTTGTACTTGCTGATTCGCTCGCTTTTATTGATGCACTTTCTGACGTCGACGTACTCGCTGATTCGCTCGCTTTTATTGATGCGCTATCAGACATCGACGTACTCGCTGATTCTGATAACTTCTTACTTGTACTTACGGATTCGCTCGCTTGGATTGACGTACTATTCGACGTTGACGCACTTAACGACCCTGAGAGACTCTTACTTGTTGATTCTTTTGTTGATAATGATTGACTCTCTTTTACACTATCACTTAGCGATGTACTATTACTTATACTTGTTGAAACACTATTTACTATGCTAGTGGAAGTAGAGTCACTTGCGCTATTTCTCGTTACTTCATAATTAATTTTAGTCGTAGTTTTATTTCCACTCGCATCCGTTGACTCAATCGTGATTGTATTTGTTCCTATTTGAGTTGGAGTTCCAACAATTGAATTCGTAGATGCATCAAATTTAAGTCCTTGTGGCAATCCAGTTACTGTATGCGTTACCACTTTGCCACTATTATCTGTAGCAGTTATCGTAATTGGATTAATCGGCGTGAAAACCTCTGATGCTTGACTTGGCGTCACATTTACAACAGGGCTGATTGTATCTTGAATCGTTATTGTAAATTGCTTAGATGTTACGTTCCCAGTAGCATCAGTAGTATTAACTGTCACAGTTGTAGTTCCTACTTCACTTGGCGTGCCAGTAATTGTATTTGTCGTTTGATCAAAAGATAACCCTGAAGGTAGACCTGTCACAGTTGTAGTTAATACGTCTTTACTATTGTCAGTTGTAGTAATTGTAATTGGATTAATGGTCTTTCCAACTTCTCTAGTTTGACTATCAACACTAATTTGAGGACCTTGAACATCTTTGAATTTATAAATCACCGTTTGGCTTGAGTTAGTTAATTTAAGTGTAGGTGTACCTGATGTTTCTGAATAATTGGAGTTTTGTAAAGCGTCTGTACTAACATAACTGTAACCTGAATTTTTCAAGTTGTTTAATTGTTTATCTATATTCACAGTCGCATCAACTTCACCTGCAATGGTTTTAGGTGGAATAATATCCTTACCAGTATTTGCATCTACATAGCGTACTTTAGCAACAGCTGATTCTGTATACTCGAATGTTCCAAATTGAACTTGTTGTAAGTTTTTTGCGCCACCAGTTGAGGCAGTCATAGATAGAGAAAACGTCGTACCACCACTGTTTTTAATCCAATCTGTAAGATTTCTCGTAAAAGTTTGTCCAGCGTACGTCACTGTCATCACTTTTGTATCACCATTATAGTCAATGACAAAATCTTGGAATGAATTGTCAGTAGGTTGTACATTTAATTTAGCCGCAGATGATGCCTCAGTGGTAGCCATACCATTTTTATCTGTACTTACGAAGGCACCAAAAGCGCCACCACCACCAACATTACGTGGGTCTGCTTTTGCTTTAGCATCAGATTTAGGAGGTGATGTGTTATGATACGTATCCAATTTAAATCCAAAGGCATTATTCAAACCACCTATTCCAACGGCAGCCCCCTCTTTACCTATCTGTCCTAAAGGACCTGGTGAAAATGCAAAGCCAATGCCATCTCCACCTACTACACCATCAGGAGAATAACCTTCATATCTATTACCAAGGTTAACTTTACCTGTAAAACGGAAGCTACGGTTTGAATCTAATCGAGTGTTTAAAGATATGGCACCCTTTTGACTATATGCATCTGGCGTTAAGGTAGCAATACCTGTTTTTGGATCATACGTCGCAGATCCAGATAGATTCATATGTTCATTAAAGTTATCTTTGTTCACCACAACAGAATTAGATGTCAGACTTGAAGTTGTTGTCGTGGACGTTGTTGTCGGTGCTGCCATCGTATTCAAAACGGTAAATCTACTAAATGTTCTTAAATTTGCAAAAGAAGTAGGACTCGATTGATTTGAAGTAGATGTTGATGTCAGATTAGATATTTGATTTGTACTAGTACGTACTTCACTGGTCGCTAATGAATCGGTTGCTTTTGTTTCGATTGACTGGGTTAAATTGGAGCTAATGCTCTTTTCTGAGGATGACGTGTTTGATTGTGTTGACTTAGAGGTTACATTCGAAGACTTATTTTGATCTTGTTGTGCAGTATTATCATTGTTAGTAGTTGTACTCTCTACATGGTCTGTGGAGGCATATGTATTTAACTTAGATGATTGATTTGATGTTTCACTACTTTGTTGACTAATTCCAGCTTTTTCACTTGATTGAGCTGTATTTGTAACTTCTGAAGACATTTGCTTATTTGTACTATTAGAATGGTTAGATTCCAAACTTGTAGAATTGACTGTTTCTTTTTGTGAGTTTTTAATCGTAGTTGAATTTTGATTGGCTACTGTCTCGCTATTGGATGAAATTTCAGAGGTGATTGGTGTTTCTGAGGCAGCTAATGCTTGATGATTATTCAACATATTAAATGTAAATGCTCCACCAACTAGGGCTGTTGTTTTAGCTGCACTTTTTTTTAATTTATGACCTTTCGTCTTTTCAGTATGGCGCATATTGCAGGCTTGGTAGCTTCAGGGTTGCACCCAAATCCAGTTCCG
>OKMT01000129.1_pt1 | contig 5234 bp, 7 predicted proteins | sample 1614541 | NCBI WGS metagenome assembly OKMT01 (sample SAMN04436948, study PRJEB24849) | human gut metagenome | biome: human gut; feature: NICU; material: stool | host: Homo sapiens | place: USA: Saint Louis, MO | collected 2012-09-13 | reverse complement strand
GCATAACAAACCTCTTCAAATTTGGGAATGGTAAACTATTATCATCAATCAATATTTAAAGATGTTATGCACCTAACCATTTTTCAACGCATAATCTTAACTCATTTTGGGATTCAATCTCATAACATTACTGAAATATCGTCGAAGGATATGTATCTAAAAATCTAGCTTTCAAATTCACTGCTTTTTCTGCCCTTTTTAAATATTCCAAAACACAAAAACAACCCCGTAAGCCTATACTTACGGGGTTTTACAATAAATAATATATTATTGTTCTTCTTTAACATATGGTAATAAAGCCATATGACGAGCACGTTTGATAGCTGTAGTCAACATACGTTGATATTTCGCTGAAGTGCCTGTTACACGACGTGGTAAAATTTTACCACGTTCTGAGATAAAACGTTTTAATAATTCAGTGTCTTTATAGTCGATGTGTGTAATACCATTTGCTGTGAAATAGCATACTTTTTTACGACGACGTCCGCCTCTTCTTGGTCCACCTGCCATGGTTAACTGCCTCCTTTGACTTATTTTATTCGTTCATTATTAGAATGGTAAATCATCATCACTGATATCAATCGGTCCATTAGCATTTGCAAACGGATTATCCGACTGATTTGAGTTTGATGAATTGTTGTTATAAGATGTATTTTGTCCTGATTGCTGACCACCAAATCCTTGACCGTAGTCTTGGAAATTATTGTTCTGTGAACGTTGGCCACCATGTTGTGCGTTTTTAGGTTCAAGGAATTGAACACTATCACATACGACTTCAGTAACAAAAATACGACGACCTTCTTGATTTTCATAACTACGTGATTGTATGCGACCATCAACGCCAGCTAAACTACCTTTAGACAAGTAGTTATTTACATTTTCTGCTTGTCTACGGAAGACTACACAGTTAATAAAGTCAGCTTCGCGTTCCCCTTGAGCATTCGTGAAAGTACGATTAACTGCTAGAGTAAATGTCGCTACACTTACGCCTGAGGGTGTGGTTCTGTATTCTGGATCTTTCGTTAGACGACCTACTAATACAACTCGATTTAACATTTAAACGCCCCCATCTAAATTATTACTTATCTTGGTCTTCACGGATAACGATGTAACGAATGATATCATCATTAATCTTAGCTAAACGTTGGAATTCGTCAGTTGATTTATTGTTATCAGTTTTAATACGTACGATGTTATAGAAACCTTCTTTGAAATCATTGATTTCATAAGCTAGGCGACGTTTACCCCAGTCTTTTTCTTCTAAAACTTCTGATCCTTCTGAAGCTAAGATACCATTGAAACGTTCAACTAACGCTTTTTTAGCATCCTCTTCAATGTTAGGACGTACGATATACATAATTTCATATGTTCTCATAGTTTATTTGCACCTCCTTGTGGTCTATACGGCTTATCAATATTTAATGTGATAAGCAAGGAATAATTTTCATTACTCACAGAAAAGAATTATAGCATAGAGCTTTACTTTTTACAATCAATTTCAGATGAATCTTACCCTTAAATATTAATGAGCATTATTTATTTTTGAAAATATCAATAAATATTATTGGTTTAAGACTCCTCTGAGACTGCCCTCGTTGTTCAAACGCAATCATCCTATTTATGTTATACATTACTTTATATTCAAATTATATTAATGTTACCTAATAGATAGTTGATACTTCATTTTAGTTATAATAACATCAAAATTATATTTCATATAATTGCACTTAATACTAAATTCATTATAAAGGAGTCGTTTATGTTAAAGAAATTTTCTTACTCAATCATTTCACTTTCAATTTTCGCTACTAGCCTTAATTTTATAGATACTCAAGCACAAGCGTCTTCATCTTCTGTAAGCGAAAAAGGTACAATGGGGTATGGCTATCAACAATACTTAAAAGACCATCCTAAAAAGCAACCTCATAAAACACAAAATCGTTCTACTTTCTCTGCTGAATCTAATATTACTGAAACAAATAATGGTGAAAGAGTCTTAGATATTTCTGAATGGCAAGGACTTTTAACTAATGAACAAATAAAACAACTAAAGAAAAATTATGATTTTATTATTTTAAGAGCACAGTACGGTTCAGAATACGTTGATAAGACTTTTGAAAAAAATGCAGAATTATTAGAACAAAATAAAATGAAATACGGCGTGTACTCTTATAGCATGTACGAAAGTCCAAAAGATGCACGTTATGAAGCTAAAACTTTATCTCAACGTGCTCCCAAAGCCGCCTTTTACATTAATGATTATGAAGAACAAACCGTTAAATCCGGAGATGATGAAACAGCGACACAAGCATGGGCAAACGAAATGAGAAAACTTGCCGGAAACAAGAAGATCCTTTTTTATTCATATGAAAATTTCATGTTAAATCATGCATCAAATGCTGTCAGTTCATATGATGGCTACTGGTTAGCAGCATATCAAGCTGAGGAACCAAAACGAGAGAAAGTGCTATGGCAATATACAAATAGTTACTACTCTCCTGAATTAAATCAAAATGTCGATGCAAATTATATTGACGAAAATGTGAATTCGTCTTGGTTCACTTCATAAATACGAACACATACGAACAAAAACACTTCACTTTAACGAACGTTTGTTCTAAAATACATATGAGGTGTTTTTCATGAGATTAAATTTAGATTGGAATAAAGATTTCCAAGAGTTTCAAGATATCTTAAATAGTGGCATTCACCCAGAATGGCTATACTGCGCTAAAGCAAATTTAGTTCTCGAACCCGCATACACTGGTGAAGGCAAACAATTTTTTAGTACACAAGACATCATTAAAGCAAGCAAAATCATTCCATTTTTTTAAGAATTTGGAATCCTTACATAAGAGCAATAAAAGTTTGATGAAAAGCTTCATTGCTCTATTAATAAATAATTCTATTTCCTAACTACAAATGATCGCATCATTAATAATTATCATTGTAGTATGTTGACTAATTTATCTCCTAATTTTCAATTTTATTATCAAAAAAACACCCTAAAACTAGAATTTGCTTCTAATTTTAGAGTGCCTCATTAATATAAATACATGCTTTAAGTTAAACATTAAAACGGAAATGAACAATATCCCCATCTTGCATGATGTAATCTTTACCTTCTAAACGTTGTCTTCCCGCTTCTTTAGCACCATTTTCGCCACCATGTTGTACATAATCTTCATAGCTTGTTACCTCTGCACGAATAAAACCACGTTCAAAATCAGTGTGAATAATTCCAGCACATTGTGGTGCAGTCATTCCTTGTTTAAATGTCCAAGCGCGCACTTCTTGCACACCGGCAGTAAAGTAAGTAGATAAACCTAACAAATCATATGTTGTTCTAATGAGTCTGTCTAAACCTGGTTCTTCGATGCCTAAATCTTCTAAGAACATTTCTTTATCTTCATCATCTAATGTAGCGATTTCTTCCTCGATTTTTGCACTAATAACGATAACTTCTGAATCTTCGTTTGCTGCATATTCACGAATTGCTTTCACTTTATCATTATCTTTATCTCCAATTTCATCTTCACCAACATTAGCAATGTATAACATTTTCTTAGATGTTAATAACTGAGCTTGATTAACCCACTTTTGATCATCCTCATTGAAATCAATACTGCGTACTGGTTTACCGTCTTCTAACGCTTCTTTAATTTGTGTTAATATACGTAATTCCATCTCAGCTGTTTTATCTTTTTGACGAGCCATCTTCTCTATTTTCGGTAAACGTTTTTCAACAGATTCTAAATCTGCTAAAACAAGTTCCATATTAATGACTTCTATGTCATCAAGCGGATTAACACGCCCTGATACATGTGTTACATTCTCATCGTCAAACGCACGAACCACCTGACATATAGCATCTACTTCACGAATATGTGAAAGGAATTTATTTCCTAAACCTTCGCCCTTAGATGCACCTTTAACAATACCTGCAATATCAGTAAACTCAAAAGTTGTAGGAATTGTTTTTTTAGGTTGAACCATTTCTTCTAATTTTATTAAACGTGAATCTGGCACTTCAACGATACCAACATTGGGATCAATCGTTGCGAAGGGATAGTTTGCTGCTAATGCGCCAGCTTTAGTAATTGCATTAAATAGGGTAGACTTACCTACGTTAGGCAAACCTACGATACCTGCTGTTAAAGCCATTATTCATTCTCCTAACTTTCTTTGTCTTGATGAGATTCAAGAACTTTTTTCATTTTCTTATTAAACACTTGCCGTGGAATCATAACACTGCGCTGACAATGTTCACATTTAATACGAATATCAGCACCCATTCTAATAATCTTAAAACGATTTGTTCCACATGCATGTGGTTTTTTCATTTCTACTATATCATTTATTCCATACTTTGACGTCATGAAATGACCTCCAATGATGATTAGCTTTTTTCTTCATTATAATTTGAAATGACTGGTTGTGGCATGCGAATACCTTCTTGTCTAAACATTTTTTGAGCTTCCTTACGAATAATACGAGCGCCTGAAAATCCTTCACCAGGAATTGTTTCCGCTGAAATTCGTATAGTAACCTTATTAGATTCTATCGCATCAATGCCATCAACAACTGGATCGCTGACAAATAAGTAATATTTACTACGTAAAGAAACAAATAAACGATTGAGTTTCTTTTCAACTTGATCTATATTTTCATCAACTGATACTGGTAGTTCTACAATAGCAGTCCCATTTGTAATTGAAAAGTTCGTAATTTCCCCCATGCTACCATTAGGTAAAATAGTCAGTTCTCCCGAAATTGTATTAATTCGCGTTGATCTTAAACCAATAGATTTCACAGTACCTTCTGCTACCGTAGTTCCTGAACTATTGATTTTAACATAGTCACCCACATCAAATTGATTTTCAAAGATAATAAAGAAACCTGTAATAATATCTTTTACTATTGTTTGCGCACCGAAACCAACTGCAATACCTACAACTCCAGCACTAGCGATGATACCTTCGACGCTAATACCAAACTTACTTAAAATTGTTGTGATAACAACAAACCATACGATATATTTTACTATGTTTTGTACAAGAGAAATCAGTGTTTTTGAACGTTTTTTATTTCCTTTTTTGCTTTTATTTTGAATTTTAAATGCTTGCTCAATAATCTTATTCAAAATTGCTATAACAACAATCGCTACAAGGATATAAATTAAAATCATTATTACTTTAGTAATTAAATTTTCATATGTTTCAACCTTTGTTAAA
>OKMT01000070.1_pt1 | contig 11600 bp, 27 predicted proteins | sample 1614541 | NCBI WGS metagenome assembly OKMT01 (sample SAMN04436948, study PRJEB24849) | human gut metagenome | biome: human gut; feature: NICU; material: stool | host: Homo sapiens | place: USA: Saint Louis, MO | collected 2012-09-13 | reverse complement strand
AGTGAACCATATCTTTAAAATTCGTTTAATCACCAGTTTCTCCCTCCACTAATTCTATTTTGTTAATAAACGCAAATTCTCTATCATCAAAAGAGTAAGTTGGTGTTTTTTTATATCTTTCAAAAGGTTCTTTATAAAAAGCAAATGGTAAAATTTCACTGTTTATTTCAATATCTGGAAAACCCATAAGTTCAATCTCATCGCTTTTATCTTCTTGTATAACATATCCCAGTTCTTTTACCTCTTGTATAGCGTCTTCTAAAGATGTATATGCTTTATCACTCACGCCATGCGAATTGTTACAAGTTTCTTCTCCGTTATCGTAATGCGGTAAATAAACTATCATTCCATTCACTCCTTACCTAGTATTCTTTTAATCTCTGCTACTATGTCCTTAGTATCCTGTTGATCCAAACCCTTGCTCTCCTCTTTCTGACTCACTGCTAAACTCCTCTACTTCTTTTAACTCTGGTGTCCAAATAGGTACGATAACGAGTTGAGCCAGTTTATCGCCTTTGTTGATTTTGTAAGTGCCTCGTTCATATAAATTACGTTCCTCTTCAAATATATTTTCGCCAGCTATATCTTTTAAGAAAATTGTTTCTGACTTTTCATAGTAACTATAGTCATTCTTAATATTAATCTTCATATTACCTTGAAAACCTGCGTCTATCTTGCCTGTTTCGATCACTAAATGTGTTTTACTACTTACACCACTTCTTGATGTTAATAATCCAACATATCCTTCAGGTATGTTTACTGCTATATCTGTTTTAATTACTGCTTTTTCCTGTGGCTCAAGTATTACTGTTTCTGCTGAATAGATATCGTACCCAGCATCTAACCTATCTCTCTTTGGCATAGTCGCATTTTCAGTTAATAATTTAATTTCTAGTTCTTTAGTCATTTATTATTCCTCCATTTTCTACTAAACTCTTTGAATTACTTTCAACAATCTTGTCGTACAGCTCCGCCTTACGATATACTTCGTTAAGCTCTTTGATTAGTAAACACCCGTCATGCCCTGTAAAAGCTGTAGAAGATACTATGCAACGTTGGATAAATTCTCTATTGTCCATTGCAAGCCTCCAGTTTCCGTCTTAATTCAGCTATATCCTTTATTAATTCATCACGTTGTTTAAGTAAACTGTCACGCTCTCTTTTAACTTTCTTCAATCTAGCGTCCATAACACTAGATACAAATTTAGCTTCTGCGTTCACTTCAAACACTCCCTGTTTATTGATTTGGTAATCCATAACTCATTAATTCGTTATATAATATGTCATCTCGTAATTCATCTATTAAATTACTTACTTCTTTATGTGTCATAGCTTTTATCTCTTTACGACTATAATCAGTAAGAGAAGTTTGTCCTTGTAAACTACGAACGTATTCAACTTGTTTATCTGTTGCCATTCCTTACACACTCCCTGTTCTTTTTAATATCGTTCTCACTAACTTTCATCGTCACTCTGTTTCCTGCTACCTTAACCACAAAGCCTTTAACACCTAGCTGTCGTAATTCCTGTTGTATCTGGGTAGGCGTCTTGCCTTGTGCGTTGTATCTATATCGTTGGTTGATTGTGTCGGATAATATCATGCGTTCATCTTCTCGTATTCGTCTGCCCACATGTACATCAACCCGTCACTCACACATCTACGGTTGCACTTTCTAGCAACGTTGCGTCTATCGATAAATAATACTTTTCCAGCTTCTACTGTACTTGCGAATTCTTCTACAATTTTGTTGTCCTTGTCTACCAGATATACCGGCTTAGATACACCTTTGTTTCTGCGATACACTCTATATTTCTGTAATGTAGACTGGAATAAGTTATCTGCAATAAAGTTGTTGTACCTACTGTCTTTCGGATATGCGTGTAATCCATTTTTTAAATTACCGATAAACGTTTCATATACAATATCTGCTGCACGATACTTCTTATTCTTATAAATAACTGTGGAAATACCGTTACATCCATTCGCAAATTTATATTTACCATCAGGCCTTTTCATTCTTCCTAAGTTACTCACGTATAGATCGTACTTATCGCTATACTTCCAAATTTCATCTTTTGCTACAACTTTTTCGTTAAACTCCTGTTTCTTATTCACTCTTGGCATAGTGTCGGTGAAGAAGCACTTCAACTTATCGTTATATGTGCCACGTTCCTTTTGGTACCAAAGTGTGTTGAGTGGAATACCTGTAATGTTGTGCAAATGAGATAGTTCTGTCTTAGTCACTGTGTGGCTAAATGGTTCGTACATATACACCATAATTAACCCTCCCACTTCTCAAATGCTCTGTTTAGATACCAACGTGCTTTGTCTAAATCTTCTTTTCCGTTCTTACGATTAGCTCGACTGATATACTTAATTGCATTACCAATCGCAAATGATAATTCTGGTTTGTAATCTTTAGTGACCTGCTCTATGAAGTCTATGATTTCTATATCTCCATACGAGTAATGTGACGGGTGGTTAACCTTGTCATCTAAAGTCTTTTTAGTTTCTTCATTTCCATTAGGTAATGAGTAAAAATCATAACTATCATCAATGGTCCAAGTTCTCCCGTCAATTGCTTCTACATCAGCAACCCATTTATCTATATCAAGACTTGACTGAACTAAACGATAAACATTTTTTATTTGCACTGTAATTTCAACACCGTTAACTTCTTGGATTCTGATTCTATCGCCTATAATCAAATCTTTAATGCTCATGATCTAACCACCTTTCTAGGGAATATGTCATTCTCCATAAGATGCTTGCACCATTCACCGCGAGGGTGTTTTTGAGGTACTGTGAATAAATGTGGTTTCTTACGTTTCAGTTCTTGTAATCTTCGTTGTTTCATTCTTTCTTTATAACTAGCAATTTCGTCCTCTTTAGGTTTTAAACTATCCCATTCACTACGTCTTACTCCCAAAGGAGCTTCTATTGCATCTTCAAAATTCCAACCAGAAGCTAATCTTTGTCTTAAGATATCGAGATTGATATCTGCTTCTTTCATTTTCTCTACTACATCTGGTGTAATAGAGAAGTATTTATTTTTAACTCTCATTTTTGTCGATTCCATTTACTCCACCTCTATTAATTCAACTAGTTCAAAATCTTCATTCATCAACTCTTTGTCAGGATTGTTACTGATTAAATCTAAAATGCGTTCCTTTTCATCACTTGCAGTAATTTGATTGTTTACCCAAACTGGATACTTACATCTAACTTTCATTGTTGCTTCGACTGTGATTGTTTCTTCTCTGTTAGCCATTACTCATCACCTACTAATTCGCCATCATTCCAGATGAGTGTCATTGTATCTCCATCTTTCAACCAAAATTCTTTGCTAAAATCATCTTTTAGTTCATTGATAGATTTTTCAACCCGTTTAACTCCACCACCATTTACAAATATTTCCAACATTTCTGGTATCTTTGTTTCTTCCGTAACTTCTTCTTCAACTTCTACTGTGAAAGTTTCATCTACAACGATTGAATACTCTATCGACACTGTTTGCACCATGTCAAAATACACAGAACCTCTGTCAATATTGCTATAAAATGCTTTTTCTTTAACACCATTCTTCCAAGCCCACTCAATCAATTCTGGTAATGTCATTTCAACTTTCTTTTTAATCTTTACCATCCTTCATCTTCTCCTTCTTACGTTTTTTGCGTACCTTGATTAGTTCTTCATACGTTATCCACTCTTGACCTGTGTATTTAGGCGCTTTACATATCCACGTGAGTGGTACTTCTCTGTTTTGATATCTAAATATCTTTGATTTTATTTTGGCTTCTGGAGTAGGCATACCTTTTACATCTATCACTTCGATTAGCTTGCCATCTTTCCATAAAGCAAAATCTGCTACATAGTTAATAGATCTGAAATTTTCAAATTTAGGTTGTAATTCGTACTTAGGTTGCAACTCTATATGGTCATATCCCTTACCTAAGTTACGTTCTAAATATTGGTAGTAGTCGCATTCAATTTTGCTATCGAACACAAAACCTTTATATTCAACTTTCTTAGCATTGTATTTACTCACGTTGTCACTCCTACATATCGAATATCGTTGCTTGTAACCCTAGTTCTTCTTCGTATAGAAGTTCGTATACACCCTTGAAACGTTTCAACTCACTATCAGTCATCTTTTTACTTTCTTCGCTAAAATGAGCGCCTGTGAGTGATTTAACGATGTTCAAATTAGATTCGCGTTTTTCTACTTTTATCTCTTCTGTTCCGTCTGGTCTATAAAGGTAATACTTTTCGATAATTGCCATTTTTATCTCTCCACTTCGTTTCATTCATGATTAACTCTTTCACTTCTTCGTAATCGTCAAAGGGTTTAATGGCTCCAGTATCAAGAAGCCTTTTAACTGCCCACCCAGACTCGATTAATATTTTGGCTATGATTGGATCTTCTTTATAATCCTCTCGATACAAGATGCCTAACAGTTTCTGATACTCATAAACTTTCATCCATAAAACCTCTGCGTTTTCTTGTAGAAATCAAGGTGTGCCACCCCTGTTTCTCCGTCTTTATTTTTAGAAATAATGAATTCAATTTCCGACTTGCCTGTAATGTTGTCTTGTTGATCTTGGTCGTAATAATCGTCACGGTATAAGAAGAAAATCATATTCGCGTCTTGCTCAATCCCTCCTGCTTCTCTTAAATCAGACATCATCGGACGTTTATCACTACGACTTTCTACACCTCTACTTAATTGAGATAGCGCGATAATGATACAATCTGTTTCTTTAGCTATAATTTTTAAATCACGAGAAATCTTTTCAACTTCTAATCGTCTATCACGCTGAGGTACATCTGACTGCATGAGTGTAAGATAATCAATGAATATTACATGAGGTTTGTCTGTTTTTTGAGAAGCAACTGCTCTAACATCTTGTGGTGTCATTTGTGCTTGGTCCTCAATCTTTAAAGAATTACATTTTTTAATTTGATCTATAGCAGACATTACCGATGAAACTTCATCATCGTTCAAACCGTTACCTTGCTTGATTTTAGATAGCGGAATATTTGTTATTGTTGCAACTAATCGCTCAACGATATTGTTACCTCCAGTTTCTAAACTAAAGAACGTTGTAGGGTACCCACGCTGCGCGATATTCCACATCATTGTTAATGCAAGAGAAGTTTTACCTAACGAAGGTCTTGCACCTAATACATTCAACTGACCTGGTTCAAAACCAATGATTTTGTTATCTATAGAAGCAATACCAGTTTTAATAAATTGTTTTGGTTCATCAGATAAAATATTTTCTACAACTTCAGCTAGAAAACTATCAGTAGCGTCTGCTTTTTTTATTGTCATACCTTTTAATTTCTCTAATTCTTCTACCAAATAATTAAAATTTTCTTTACTTGGCATTGATTGATACTCTGTAAGCTTCTCACGAGCCTGTGACAAGACGTATTCTTGTAATAGATTCAATTGGTCGTCCATAAAAAACGCCTTGTCAGTGCCGTCTGAATTGTATAAACGACCTAATCGGTCAGTAGATATAAATTCATTATCGTCACGACTTTTAAAGTAGATTTGATTTACATCGACTTTGCCTTGCTCTAACACATACTCAATGAACACTCTTAATTTCTCATCAGTAAACATTTCAGGCTTTAACCTGAATTTACCTAGTAATTCTGGATTACGCATGAGGTTAGATATTATAGATTCTTCGGTACTCAATACATCAATACTCATCATCTAACCCCCAATCTTCTTTCATCTTTTGCCATTGTTTTCTTAATTGTTGCCTTTTCTCTCTAAATTCTTTATCGTGCTGCATTCTGTATTTATCAGTCTGTTCTTCTGGTATCACTGTACTTTCCATTTCTGGTGGTTTGCGATCAATAATTTGTGCAATCGTAGGTTTATAACGACTTTCTCTAACATATTTCTTTGTTTTGTGTAGTGTTCTGTCGAAATCCCCATATTGTGTGAGTTGTTCTACCCAAAGGTTGTACTTAATTTTATTGAATTTCATATCGTAGACATTATTTATTAACTCTAAGATTTCAATTGCTTCTAGTTCAGTCATTGACATAATGTCTAACCTCCTAATAGTTCCTGTTTCTTCTTAGCTAGGTAATCATCTTCTTTATTGTTTCTAGGTTTAATCTTAGATATTGCTTTCTCTTTAGTATTGACACCGTCTTTATTCCAGTTTTCTAATACTTTGATAAGGTAGTTAACACCTTTGCTATTTTCTCTGCAGTAATCAGTAGCTACAGTAACGATTTCTAGTTTGTTATCTTTAAAATCCTTTATAGCTTCTTCTAGTTGTTGTGCTTTTAATGGACTTTGTATAATTTCTAAGTTATTACTAATATATTGAAATGATTTTGATGTCTCGTCTGTCACATTATTAGTGTTTTTATTATTAGTTAAATCATTATTAGTACTATTATTATTAGTAGTTTGCCCTTTTCGGTTTTCCGTTTTTCCGTTTTCCGAAAAACCGTTTGCCGATAATCCGTTTTCCGAAAATGGCATTTCGGTTGGCTTTTCATAAACTAAATATTCGTACCCGTTAAAAATGCCCTTGTCAGTCCTTTTTTGTATTCTATGAACATACTTACTTTTTATTAACTCTTGTATGCCACTGTTTATAGATTTCTGACCGTCGTTCATATGCTTAACTACTTCAGATGTGTATATTTGCCAATTATCAGGTCTACTTAAGAAGTAAAGTAGTATCCCTTTTGCTTTGGCACTCAACTTATTATCAAAAACAAAAGCTTTATGGACTGTTACGAAATCCCCGCTTTCTTTTATCGTTCTAAAGGTCGCCATCTTTTTCACTCCCCGTACAATAGCCATTCAGGTGTTGTTTTGAATATGAATGCTATTAATTTTATTTTTTCAAGATTAGGAATTCTTTTGCCTTCTTCCCATTGTTTTATAGAGAAAGGAGATACATACAAGATTGCAGCGAATTCGTTTATATCAAAATTTCTTTGTAATCTTATTTGTTTGATTCTATTAGCAATTTCTTTCTTATTTTCTTTAGTTATTACTCTCGAATTCATTTTTAGCTCCTTTCAGCATTTTGTTTAGTCGTTCATCCACAGACACCCAACTGTCTGTTAAATGATATTTGTTATTAAATGTGTCCATGCCTATTTGATGCTGTTCGTTGTGATGATCTCTACATAGAGCTAATACTTGATTCCCAAAGTGATTAATCTTTGTTCTATCTCTGCCACGTCCTACTGCAAATCTATGTGCTAAGTCAGAATGTGGTTTGCCACAGATAACGCAGTTGCGATTGACCGTTGACCAATATAGAAATGCTTTATCATTTTTGAGTAAGTCGCTTGTTTTATAGTTGAGTGGGATATTGTTATGAAACACCCAGTCCAATATGACTTCGATTAATTGCCTAGCTTGTTCTCTTGAACAATTGCTTAATGACAAGCGTTTATCATAGCCATTTAGAAACGTTATATAATCTTGAAACATTTCCCTCATGTATTCTCTTGGTTGCCCTGTATAAGCCTCTATATCGTTACATAGAGCAAACACTTTTCGTCGCTGCTTATCAGTAATTAAGAATGGATCAACAGCTTTAACTTCACATTCAACTTCTAGTCCGTTATCTAGTAATAACGATGTTTTATTGTCTATATCTACACCCTCAATGACAACGGTAGTTGTACCGTCATCTTGAGTGATGTAATTCTTTATTTTTGGCATTTATATCAATCCTAGAAAGGTAAATCTTCATCTTGAATATCTAACGGACCATTAGCGTTAGCGAATGGATTTTGTTGTTGGTTCTGTTGAGGTGGTTGGTAACTATTTTGATTTTGCTGTGGTGGTTGATAGCTATTGTTCTGTTGAGGTGGTTGATAATTATTATTGGGTTGATAGTTACTATTTTGTTGGTAGTTGTTAGCTTGCTGTTGATAATTACCTTTTTGGTTGTTATTTTTGTTTCCACTATCTAAGAATTGAACATTATCTGCTACAACTTCCGTCACAAAAACACGTCGCCCTTCGTTATTGTCATAACTTCGTGATTGAATACGTCCATCTACTCCAGCTAATGAACCTTTAGAAAGATAGTTATTAACGTTTTCTGCTTGTTGTCTAAATACAACTACATTGATAAAATCTGCTTCTCTTTCGCCGTTTTTGTTTTTGAATGTTCTATTTACCGCTAATGTAAATGTGGTTACACTTACTCCACTTGCTGTTTGTCTGAACTCTGGATCTTTTGTTAATCTACCTGCTAAAACTACTCTGTTTATCATTATTAATTCACTCCATTTTCTTTTTTCCAGCCGACTACTGTTTGTAGGTATCTCATACAATCAGCAACGCTTAATTTTTTGTAATCGATAATTCCTAATTGTGTTTTTACACCTTCTTCTGTATCGCCCATCGCTTCTGCAAATTGTTTTATCGTGTTGGACAATACTTCGATATCATTTTTGTCAGCTTTGCTATATTCTTGTTTTTTCTGTTTAGCGTCAGGATCATCTTCATCTGTCGGAATATTTAACAGTTTCAATAAGAAATATCTTTCAGCATAAGTAAGTGCTGTGCCATAGGCTTGTGCGATATCTTGCTGTTGTCCGAATGCTGCAAATTGAATAGTATAATCTTCTTTAGTATTACTATCGATAATGTGATAATCCATATTCATCGAAACGATATGTTCAGTTTTCCCTTTATTGTTTTTCGTTTCTTTAGTTTCATATGCTGTGACAGAAGGGAATATTAGTAAGCCGTGTTCTTCCATTTTTGGACGTATTTTGTAAAGTATCTGACTACCTTCTACATAGTCGTAGTTGTAACCTTTAGCGTCTTTAGTAAAGCCTTCAATATTCTTTTTGACTTCTACTATTTTTTGGAAAAGATTGAGTTTATCTGCCATCTATCTCACCCTCAAACTTCTACTTTGTTTTAGTTCTACTCCTTTGAGTTCTAAACCACCTTTAACAGCTTTTAACAACTCTTTTTTATCTAACTTTGGTTGCTGTTCAACGTAATATTGTTTAGGTATTAAACTTTCATCAGTGACATCTAAGCTAGGTGGATTGTTAGCAATACTGTACGAATTAAGCGCAGTTTTAAACTTTTCTTTACCTGTCTGCTCCATAACTTCCTGTAAGCTTTCTTTTAAACGTTTGACGCCGTTTTGATTAGAAGTTTTACGTTGTCTTAAACGTTTTATTTCTTCATCTATAGCATTGTTATCTGCTTCTAAAGATTTAATAACTGCTACATATCCATCTGCTTTATCTTCGATAGCATCATTAATACTTGCTAGCGTATCTTTTAAAATTTGTTCATCTTCTTGTTCTGCAATAAGGTCGTAAACTTGTTGGTAACTATCTTTTAATTCAAATAAATTACTCATCGATTAAACACTCCCCTGCAATGACATCTTTTGCTAATTCAAAACTTCTTTGTAATTCTTTATCTGTGAAAAATTCGTAGAAATTCAGATGATTACAGTCACTTTCATATTTTTGAGAATAGTACCAAAAGGTAATACCAACTTCTCCATTATCAAAAGTATGAAATTCTGCTTTCACTTTTTCATCACTATGCAAAATCAATTTATTTAAATCATTGGCCGTTTTTAATAATTTGCGTCTCAACTTGACTACCTCCGTATATTTTGATTAAATTAAGTTGTATATTTTGATAAATTTTCGATTTTAGACTGTTACTTGTTGGCGCAAGTTTCAGTCTTTTTTGTTATCTCAAGCCACTTTTCCCAGAAGAAACTGCTGAAAATAAGGGTTAACATTGAAAATGCTATTACCGTAAAGAAACCACCTCCTAAAAGTAATGTGATAATCATTGCGATAAACATCGTCATGTAGCTTAATAGATATTTCATTTATCATCCTCTCCTTTCATTTCTAAAAGTTTTTCGATATATCCTCTTTCTTCGGTAAACCTCCTCTAAAGTGCCGTTTCTGGCACCATTAAATTTTGTTCTATAAAGTCAATTGCCGGTCTAATCTTGATGTAGCGTTTATGATTCTTGCCAAATCTGTACATACATTTCTCTTGGAACTCTTTATTGCTATAAACGTGCTTTTCTAAATCGTTTTTAGAAATTCCACTTATTTTCACAAACTCGATAGCGTCCGCAAATCCAATGTATTCCATTGCTATCACTCCTTATACTTCGTTTTCAAAGTCCATTTCTAATTGTTTGATGACATACATTGTTGATTGAGATGGAAACCAATTTGTGATCATATTCATTACGTCATCGAAATGTTTTTGTTTTAATTGTGTTCTTGTTTTAATACCAGCCATCGTATTTACATTACTGTTAATATCTCTATATAAAGGTTTGTTAACTTCTTTATTATTAGGTAGTCCGTGAATTTGTCTGATATAAGCAACGCGTTGATGAACTGTTTTTGTTATCAATCCGTATTCTCCTGCATCTAGCTTTTGATTTTCTTTGATATCAATAACATCTGCTTTAACAGTCGCTATTTCTTCTTTAGTTTGTTTTTGTGCGTCGAACATAAGTTGTAATGCGTCCATTGGATCACTAGGAACTTGATAAGAACCTGTTTTACGAATAGATGGTAATACTTCGTTAGTTATCCAACGTTTAAAACGTTTAGCTTTCTTTCTAATACTTTCGTTTTTACTTTGTTTAGCAGCGTCAAAGATTAAGCTGTATAAACCAGATTCGTTGATAATTACCATGTTTCGTTTTTGACCTGATGCACTAACTTGGTGCGTCAGCTTATCTTCATCATCAACATGATTTCTAATTGCATTATCAGATCTTGTGTAACCTAATATTTCTGCCACGTCTTTACCTAAAAAATATGGTTCTCCATCTACTTCTATTTTTCTTACTGGTAATTCTTCAAAGTTGAACGTTTGTAATTCACTCACTTTTAATTCCTCCTTTAAACTTCACTAAAAGTGAAGTAAATATTAAAATTTTTTGCTGACTCTTAATAAATCAGCATTAATACCGTAAATATAAGCTAAAGCATAAACCACCATACTTTTAGGTACCACATCTCCTTTTTCCCAAGCAATATATTGAGCTCTCGAAACACCTAGTTTATCTGCTATTTGCTGTTGTGTGTAATCAAATTCGTTTCGTGCGCCCTTCAAAGAAAAAGTTTCAATTGTATCTGTCATATTGTCACCTCCTTGTTAGGTATGCACCTAATTTACTACACTAAAAGTAAAGTGTCAACACATTAAGTAAACTTTTTTCGAAAATAACTTTACTTTTTGTAAACTTTTTTATATAATTTAGACAACACTTAAATAAGAAGAGAGGCAACCAAATGGCTAAAAAAATTCTTTCGAAAAATTTGAAAAATCTTTTAGAACGCAAAGGTAAAACTCAAACAGATATGGCAAAAGATTTAGATTTAAAAGAATCAACGGTTAGTAGCTGGATAAACGCAGTTAAGTATCCAAGAAGAGATAAAATTGAATTACTTGCTGATTATTTTGGCGTTATGCCCTCTGACATCACAGAAGATAAAACTGTACAACAAGATACAATGGCCGCTCATTTTGATAAAGATGGTCTAACAGAAGAGGAAATTGAAGAAGTTAATAAG
>OKMT01000031.1_pt1 | contig 37790 bp, 38 predicted proteins | sample 1614541 | NCBI WGS metagenome assembly OKMT01 (sample SAMN04436948, study PRJEB24849) | human gut metagenome | biome: human gut; feature: NICU; material: stool | host: Homo sapiens | place: USA: Saint Louis, MO | collected 2012-09-13 | reverse complement strand
CAGGACTCTTTTTAACTGAAACCAACGTCTTTGCGAATTACTTTAAAACCTTTGGTATGACTATTTTTATGAAGGGAATGGTTGGTTTTGCGACTATTTTCTTTGCAAGTTTCTTATCACTAGGGTTTCAATTAAGCAATCAGACAGAAAACGTGTGGCAGAAGATATTAACGATACTTATTTATCTTCTTACACCGCTTGGCTTGTATGTCTTCCGGAAATTCTTTGCTAATCTTGTCACGGGACGTGTTTCACTTTCTGATGGTGTCGGGTTTATCGGAAATCCTTTTGGCACAGAAGCTAATATGCGTAGAGCGGCAAAAGAACAAAAACAAGAGAATAAGGAGCGCAGGAAACAGGCACAAGAAGAACGTAAAGCAGCTATTAAAAAACGTCAAGAAGAAGCAAGGAAACATGGTAAAGCAGAAACTGGCTTAAAACAACGACCATTAAATAAAGAACAAGAAAAACGTAGTGCGCTACGCCGTGAGTTGAAGCCAAGGCCTCAACATAAAGCGCCAAATGCTATCGAAAAAGCACAAGAAGGATTAAGACAAGCGCACGAAAAAGGACGTATGCAAGAACAGAAATCTGAAGAACAACTCAAACGGCAGCAACAAGAATCAGCTCGTCAAAAAGAATATGAAAAAGATCGATTGAAAAAACAGGAATCACTTAAAAAAATTAATGATCAAAGCGACGAATCAACCAATTTAACAGCTTTAAGAAATCAAAATCGGCGTACTGGACAGCGAAGTAAAAAACGCGAAACAGGTCATCAAACACTTATGAAACGACAAGGAGAAAAAGTACTTCAACCAACAAATAAACCAAAAGATATGAAAAAACAAGTGGTTGCTCGTAGTCCAAGACGAACAGGACAACCAACGACTCGTCAAAATATCCAACCAAAAGTAGCGGCCCAAACGGTCAAACGGAGTGGTGGAACGTTGGGAAGTAATCCTGCCTATCGACGTCCAGAAGTACGTAAAAAAATGGATCAAGTGAAGCAAGTAACGCAAGTTGATGTACCTCAAACGCATTCTACACCACAACGTGTACAATCCAAGGTAAATGAGCCAATCACACGTATGAATAGACATAATACGCCAATCATTAAGAAAGAAAAGAAAACTAAACAACCACCAGTTGTTCGCAGAGAACGTAAGAAACCTGGTACACAGAAGATAACAAACAAACCTAAAGGAGTGAGACAACCTCGTGCAAGGAAATAATTTGTTTAACAATGGCTTGCTACAACCAAAGAAACCGCAAATAGGACAAGAACAACAAAAACTGACTCGCTACCACCAACTCCGACTAGTCTTTGGATTAGTCGGAGTTCTTTTATATCCTTTTGCGATTTTAGGCAGTATTCCATTACTAATTGGTCTAGCGGTTGATAAAAAAGACAAGGCTGCAAATGTATTTGATATGGATTATGAGAGTTTTTTGAAACGAAATAGTATTGTTTTTCTTAGTTTTTCAGCTGTGTTATTTGTAATAAATGTCTTTGCATTTATCCTCTGGATTCCCAGAGGGTATCTGTCTGCGTATCTTCTTTTCCCCTTAAATCTTCTTCATACAGCACTGCGTTTTAATTGGGAGACAATAGTCGCTTTGCTTATTGGATCAAGCGGAATGGGAGCCATTTTTTTGGCATTTTCTTCATTTGTGGCAAAACGAAAAGTTATCTCAAAGGAAGACGAACGGAAAAAAATAACCGAATCAAAAGCCTACAAAGGCCGAGAAAAAAATAAATTTGAAGAGTCGCAACGCTTCACAGATGAACAAGAAGAAGCGTATGAAGAAGCAGTAGAAACGGTTGATATTGACAAGTATAAAGAACTATCCAATCAATTATTGCTTGGCACAAGTGAGTTCGGGTTGCCGTATATCATCAACTTTTCAGAGTTTAATCAGCATGTTCTTGTTCCCGCAACGACAGGTTCAGGAAAGACAACATTACTACAATTAATCGTTCAACACGCCGTAAAATTCAACCTCCCTGTCATTCTCATTGATGGGAAAGGCGCACGCGATACGCTAGAAAGTATGCGAGAGATTGCACGGTTTTATGATAAAGAAGTACATGCCTTCACAGACGATGGCGACATGCGATATAACCCAGTAGAACACGGAAATGACGTGTCGATTCGAGATAAGTTGGTGTCTTTAGCAGAAACGGAAAGTGTTTTCTATTCCAGTGCCGCGAAACTATTGTTAGAAAATACCGTCCAACTGATTGATTTATTTTCTACACGTGACGACGTGAATCGAAAGTTAGAAGACATTCAAAAATACTTATTACCTCGGAATGTTTTGCGTTTGTTTGCGGATAAAATCGAAGAAAAAAATCCAACGCTCTATGAGATAGAAGTAGAAGTCAAGCAAGCAAAACCAAAAAAGAAATCAAAGAAAAATGAAACGAAAGTCCCGATTATTGATGAAGAAATGGACGAAGTAAGTGAAGCAACCACACCAACAAACGACGAGGTAACGAGTGAAGATTTAGAACTAGAAGAAGGTGACATTCCTCCTGTAGAGACAGAAATCATTGTCTTAAACCCAAACACTTTACAGCTAGACGATTTTTATTATTTGTTAAAACGAAATCTTTTTTATTTGTCAAAAAAAGAAAAAATAATGTTTGAACGTTTGTTTACACGTTACGAACACAAAGACTCACCCTTTTATTTATATGCCACTTCTGAATCATTACAAACCAATATCAACATGTTATTAGACAGTGAGTTAGGCCATTTATTTGATACAACAAATGCAAAAAGTGTTCTTGATGTCCAACAAATTGTCCGTGACCGTTCACTTGTTTATGTGTCATTCAATGGATTAATTTACAAAGAATATATCCGTACATTGGCGCAAATGTTAGTCGGTGATGTGAATTATTTTGCGTCCGAAATGTATCGAAAAAATGTCAAACGTGAAGTCATTGTGATCTTTGACGAACCTGCTTCTTATTTAAATGAACAGTTTATTGATATGGTAAACAAAGGACGAGGAGCGGGTGTTCATGGAATTTTCACACCGCAAACGATGGCAGATATTGCGAAGTTAGGTGACAAATTAATGGAGCAATTAGTCGGAAATGTAAACACCGTATTCATTGGAAAGACTAACGAAAAGGGCGAAGCGGAGTATTGGAGTGAAACAATGGGAACGTATCAAGATATAGATGTAACGTCCGTCACTGAACAAGAAGATGGCTATTCAGACGTCGGAAAATCAGATTGGTCAGGTGATCGAGGCACAAAACGCAACGTCGATCGCTTCAAAGTGAACCCAAATGTAATAAAAAGTTTGCGTACAGGAGAGTTTATTATTTACAGAACCGCAGAAAATGTGAATGTCCCGCCACAGAAAGTTTATGTGCGAAATGCACTAGAATGGTTGAGAACTCACAATGGAATTTGAAAAATATGAACACTTAAATTATTGAAAAAAACGGCCTAAAGGTATGCCTAATAGTATGCCTAAAGGTATGCTTAAAAGTATACCTAAAGGTGTGCCTAATTAAGAAAGGTGGAACCCGTCCTCGGCGCTTGGTATCAAAGGCTTTCTCCGCCTGCAAAATTCCTGACCATTTTAGCGCAACGTGGGGTGAATACCCCTCTTATACGCTAAAATGGTCAGGAATTTTGCAACTACGAAAAAAATACCAAGCGCCGAGGACAAACAGAATAGAGAAAAAAATAATGAGTAAAGTAATAAAAAATAAAGAAAAAAGTTTAAAAGATGAAGTTCAAAAGATCAACCCCTACCCCAGTCTTGGGGTCTCATAACTATCTCTTTCCGTTCTCTTTCAACCTCTTTTGAAAGAGAAAACTTACAACTCCCCCTTGCGCCTGCGCCCCCTCACCAAATCTTGATGGGGCTGTCGCCAAGACCAGAAACCCAAAAGAGTGGTTCTGTTTGATAACTAGTGGACTATTGATGATTGATTTAAAGCAACAACCCCCTAAATCCCCCAACGAAACTTGGGGGACTTAAGATCCAAAAAAGAACTTCTCCACAGCATTACGAAATTCTTATTTATTGATACAAATAGGCGTTGCATATTTGTTCCTTAAAAAATTCCAGCAAATAACTACAGAACTCAAATAGGAGGCTTCCATGCATAAACTAAAAGAAATTGAAATACTAGAAGAAGAAATACAATCACGAATACTCGACCATCGTTATGCGGACAGTTGGGAACAAGCGGCTCAAATTTCAGCAGATATTAAAAAAAAAGAAGCGGAACTCGCTAGGCTAAAAAAGAAGGTTAGCAAATGAATCCATTACTTTATAACTACTTTATTGATGAAACGTCTTCAAAAAAAAATATGATAAAAGTATTGAGTTTATTACATGAATTAAGAATCATTTCTCGTTCACAACTGTTATTGTTACTTAATATAAATGCGAATGTTGCTGAAAGAACGATGAATCAAATATTAAAATATCTTAAAGACAACAACTTGATTGACAAAATAAAAAAAGGCAATCAAGCTTGTTACTTCCTGACAAAGGAAGGTCACCAAAGTATTGGCGGCTATTATACTTTGCCAAAGGTACCAGAGTATAATTTGCAACACCATTTACAAATAAATGATTATTTAATCAAAATGCTGGAACTGACAAAGGATAGAAAAAATTTGAAATTTGTTCTGTCCGAACGAAGGCAAGTTTTTGAAACGAAAGACCTTGCCAACAATCGAAATCGAAAAAAATATTTTGTTGCTGATTTTATTTTCCGCTTTAGAAGTAAAGAAAATAAAGAAGTCAATTGGTCATTTGAAATTGAGTTGACGATGAAAACTAGGCGGCGGTATCGGGAGGGCATTTTCCCAAAGTACATTGCAGAATTAAAACGTCTGCCGTATGCTCGACTAATTTATGTGACACCTAGTCCGTTAATCGAAGAAGAACTCGAACGATTTAAAGGGTATTTCATACGAAAAGAAGGTGAAGATAATGCAGAAGTATTTGATCGCCTGCATATTTTTTCAGCCGAAGAATTTGAACAGGAAATTAAACGATTATTAGCAGAAGATCAATTTATTAATTGGGAGTGAGTTTCATGAGAAGAATAGAGAAAGAATTCAACAAGAAGCTAGCCGGTTACGAAAGAGAGTTAAAAAAATTAGGCTGTCTGGATGATGAAACAGGACTTATTCCCATAAGCAAAAGACGATGGCATGTCATTTGGTGGCAACCTGTTACACTTGCAAAAACAATCGTGAGATCTTTTCGATTAACGCTAGATAATGAAAACTTATGTATTTTAGGAGATGTAGAAATCACTATTTATCATGATGGAACATATGGTATTTCTAAAGAAGCTGTCCCAATTTTTATTAATGACTTATTGTCTTTAAAAAAGTTAATTACTATTTTCTATGGAACACCTTTTAACTTAAATTTTGAAAAAATTCGCTGCGTTAATTTTAACAGGTATTGTGTCACTATTCCTGAAATTTATGTCGATAAATTTGAAGTATTAATAAGCTACTTGATAATTTTAAGTAGCTGCTTACATGAAGTAAAAAAGCACGTAGAATATGATTAACAAGCTTTTCTTCTTTCAGAAGAACACCAATAGATTGGTTGAGTTCGCATACGCTCACCTAAGAGAGGAAAAGAACGAAGTCAAGCTTCGTTCTTTTTTCTACGTCGGAGAACCGACGTAGTGATTCAGACGCAAAAACCATGCGTCTGAATCAGGCCCGTTTTTAGGAAGGGCTAGTGTGTTTGATTTATCAGTTCTCACAGCCGTGTAATTTCTAAGATTCCCTAATCGTCTATCAGTCACTCGGCGAGTATAACCTAAAACATAACCTGTCGGAGGTCAAGGGCAAGTGGCATCGGCAAGCCGACCCTTGTCCTCCGACAGAACATGTTTTCTAGTCGGTTATGCCGAACGACCGATATACGAAAAGGGAATCTAAACAAAATTTCCCCTCTGATCTTTGAAAACTGAAAAGCGAAATCAAACAAACAGGCCTTCGTCTAAAAACGAGCCTAATCAAGACCTTAGGGGTTGCACCCCTAACACCCGGCGCCTCACTCCCTCAACCGAAAAGGTTGGTTGGAAAGGCGTTGACCAAAAAATAGCTATCTATTGGTTGTTTGAAAATAAAAATCGAAAGAAGGAAAGCAAAATGCTAACAACAAAAGAAAAAAACAGATTTAAAAAAATGGTAGAAGGAAACAAAACGTTTCATTATTCTTATGTCGATAGACTTAGACAAGATGTAAGATATTACGTTAATCAATGTGAATCAGCTGTTAAAGCTAGAGAAAGCATGGAAATCTTAGAATTTATCTACAGTCTATTTTCTGATAAAGAGTTACCAGCATGGTACACAAAAGCCGACCTTGAAAATGATAAAAATTCAATTGAAAAATTGGAACGCTGGGCAGCTTAGCTGTTCAGCAACAATCAGAAAGGGCGATTAGCATGAAATTTATCAAAGATGTAACGACATTAGAAGAATTGAAACGCGTATATAAAAAGCTAGCCTTAAAGTACCACCCAGACATGGGCGGTACTGATAAAGAAATGGCGCAAATAAATAACGAGTATGAAGCGTTGTTCGATAAGCTTAAAAATACACACAAAAATAAAGAAGGTGAGTACTACCAAAAAGAAACGACAGAAACACCGCAAGAATGGCAAGAAATCATACACAAGTTGTTAACACTAAAAATGGAAAATGTTTCAATTGAAGTGATAGGCGCATTCTTATGGGTATCAGGGAATACAAAGCCTTATAAAGAAGAGTTGAAAGCTTTAAATATGAAATGGAGCAACAACAAAAAGTCCTGGTATTTAGCCCCCGATGGATATAAAAAACGCAGTAAGAAAAAATACAATATGAGCGATATTCGCAATATGTATGGTTCGCAGGTAGTTAAAGAAGAACAAGCCAAACAAAAGACATTAACAGCAACAGCCTAAGGAGGAAGTACAATGGAACAACAACACCCGACTATTCACACATTAAAAATTGAAACCGAGTTTTTCAAGGCAGTAAAAGAACGGCGAAAAACATTTGAGATAAGAAAGAACGATCGTAATTTTCAAGTAGGGGATATTTTAATTCTCGAAGAATATATGAATGGCATGTATTTAGATGATGAATGCGAAGCGGAAGTTATTTATATCACGGATTATGCACAACGTGAAGGTTATGTGGTGCTAGGAATTGAATTACATTAGTAAAAAATTAGGTTATACGTCCAAAGAGGTAAAACCTCTTTGGACGACCAAATAAAAAGAAAGAAGGAATCAAGAATGATTAAAACAAGTGCAGTAGGAAGATTAACAAAAAGTTCAGAACTAAGAGTAACGTCAACAGGGAAGGCCGTTGCCAATTTTGCATTAGCTTGCAAAAGGGAAAGACTTGATAAAGACGGAAATGCCCAAACGACTTTTATTCAATGTGTAATCTGGGGGAAACCTGCAGAGGTGTTAGCAAAATATACGCAAAAAGGTTCATTAATTGCAGTAAATGGTGAATTGCAATCACGTTCTTATGATGATCAACAAGGACAAACGCATTATGTTACAGAATTAGTCGTAGCAGGCTTTGAATTCTTAGAATCAAAAGAAACTGTACAAAATAGAGAACAAAAACAACAAATGCCAGAAATGGCGAACGCCGAACCGTTTTATGGTATGGAGGATATGGAACCGCCAGTTTATCAATAAGATTTATCTGAAGGAGGGAGGATATGAAAAAGTTAATCGGTAAAAAGTGGCTGCTGCTTACAGCAGTAGCCACTTTTTTATTATCAGGATGCGCAAGTCTTGAACAAAAAGCACAGGATAGTGTAAAAGAAGTTACTGAAAATGTTACTCAAACTATTTCAAACGATCAACGTATACCAGCTGATTTTGTTAGGCACGTGGATGGCGATACCACAGTATTAAAAATTGACGGAAAAGAACAAAAAGTTCGGTTTTTATTAATTGACACACCCGAGACTGTGAAACCGAAAACAAAAGTTCAGCCGTTCGGATTGGAAGCTAGCAAACGCACAAAAGAGCTTTTGTCTACTGCTTCAGAAATTACGTTTGAATATGATAAGGGCGATAAAACAGATCGTTACGGACGAGCGTTGGGCTACATATTAGTAGATGGAACATTACTACAAAAAACGCTTGTAAGTGAAGGATTAGCTCGTGTTGCCTATGTAAAAGAGCCTAACACTAAGTATTTGGCAGAACTAGAGCAAGCCCAAGAACAGGCTAAAAATGAGGCACTCGGAATCTGGAGCATACCAGGTTATGTGACACAACGGGGGTTTAGTAAATAAATAAGAAATCGCTATGAATTATTGAAAGCTTTTGGCGAGAAATTATAACACAATATGTTGTTATTAACAACATATTGTGTTATAATTATATATATAAAGGAGGGGTAAAGGTGGCTACTACAAAAAAGAAACCTATACATGTAAATGTTGATGAAAATTTAAAAGAAGAAGCAGAACAATTATTTGATGATTTAGGGTTAAATATGACAAGTGCAATTACGATTTTCTTAAAACAGTCTATTAATGAGCAAGCAATTCCTTTTATGATTAATAAGGGAAACAAAGAGACTCTACAAGCATTAAAAGACATTAAAGAAGGAAATGTTCATGGTGGATTTTCTTCCGTGGAGGATTTAATGGAGGATTTAAATGCTTGAAATATTTTACACGAACCAATTCAAAAAAGACTTTAAGAAAGCAAAGAAACAAGGAAAGAATTTAGAGAAGTTAAAAGAAGTATTAGTACTTTTACAAGAACAACAAACATTGCCGCCAAAGTATAAAGACCACGCACTAACAGGAAATTATACAGGTACAAGAGAGTGCCATATTGAACCAGATTGGTTACTGATTTATAAAATTGACGGTGATAAATTGATCCTAACTTTAGCTCGAATAGGCTCACATAGTGAACTATTTCGATGAATCGGAAAGATATTACAAATCAATAAAAAAACACTACTAAACGACCAGACGAATAGTAGTGTTTTTTTGATTATTCGATTGTACTAAGTAATTTTAACACAATAAAAAATAGTCATGCAAGACCAGGGCGCAACGATCTATACAGACGTGCGCCTTTTTTAGTTCGGGAAAAGTGAATGAATCCGTTGTTCCGCGGCGGTGCGGTAGCCCTTGCTCCAAAACCAACGGATTAACTGCTGCACTCAACGCGCGTCAATTAAACGTTCTATTCCCATTCGTGCCGACTGGGGAACGTTTCCTTTTCCTGCTCGTTCCTCGCTTAACGGAAAAGGACATTGACACGAGTTGTTCCTTGTGAGACCACAAGGAAGCGTTCCGCAGTGATTAACATTTCTAGTAGGCATTTCATACCTACTAGAAAACAAAGATCAGGGGCGTTCCGGTCAAAAATTCCTTTTCTGATGTCAGAACAGTGTCACGCGACCTTTTTCGTTTTCAGGCCGTTCATTTTGCAGTGTGTAACGTGCTGCTCACTGTTTGCTACAGTACCACAGCCAGTCGAAAAAACAAGGGTATATAAACGAGCAAGCTCGCCCTTGTTTTTTCTTTATGTCTATGGTCCTTCCACGGCACAGCGAGCGACACGAACACACTGGCGAAAATGAACAACCTAAACAAAAACGAAAAAGGGGGTAGACTACACCGTTTGACGAAAAGGAATTTTTGACCGTCCAGCTTCACTTCCTCAAACGCCTAACAAAAATGGTTGTTCAAAACCCAAAAACCTGAAAGGAGGTGGTTAAAATGAATGAGCTACAATTAAAACTTGACCTAGAAAAGGCACAATTGGAATACCAAAAATTAAGCCAAGCAATCAATGAAAATGATACAGTCACGCTGTTGTTAAATTATGGTTGTTTAAAAAATGCCAATGACCGTTTAAACCAACTATCATTTTTATTGAACCATATTGAATGGAAGGACGTGTAAGAATGGCAAAAAAAAAGAAAAAATACTGTGTGACAATTGTTGAAACTTTAGAGGTAGCTGTATATGTTTACGCTGAAAGCGAAGAACAAGCACATGAATTAGTTTCTAACATGTATTACGACCAAGAAATAATCTTAACAGAAGATAATCACGAAACAACAGAATTTATCATTTAAAACAACGAAAGAGGTGAAAAAGATATTTTAGAGGTGTTGAATTATTTCCACGAAAAAAGCACAAAAAAAGAAACCTTTTGCCACTAACAAAAGATTTCTAAAGAATTGGTAAGTTATACCTGAATAAATTTGTAATTCAAGTATAACGTATCTCATGACCTTTGACAAGTGAATTTCCCCCAACCTCTTATTCATAAGAGGTTGGACTAACAAAAGAAACGAGGGAACGTTATGGACTTTCAAAATATACAAACTGTAAAAGAATTGACATACGCACTCAAACAATACAATCAAAATCTAGCAACCACTATTTTTGACGACACACAAGGCTATATAAGTGTAGCATTCAAAAAGGACAAGATAGAAAAGAACGGAAACGACTTTCAATTTTTATGTTTCTATCCTAATTATGAAGTAGCCCTTTATCCAGTCGTGACATTACTTTCTTATCTTGAAAAGCTACCAGAAAAAGCAACCGTTGCGATTAAAGACCCCGACGGTAACTACTCGTCCCTTTATCTAACCATTGATGAAACGATAGATAAAGGGACGAAATACAAGTGGCTAGTAATTAGCGACAGACTTTCTTATGAACGCTTTTACTTAACTAGTCAATTGACTATACAAGAGCAAGCACTGGAAAAGATGTTAAAAGAACTAGAAACCGAACCTAACAATAGACTAGAAGCCATTCAGGACTGGCTATGCCAACAAACCGATAAAGACCTTTTGACTGGTATTTTAAAGGAAGATAGAACATTGAAAGGGGCAGAAGCTTACTGCATTCAAAAGGCCTATGAAATACGTAATGGTAACGGGGCAATGGCTAGTCACATTACTGTTTTTAACTGGGTTAGAGAATATTATACGCTTGACGAACTGCCAACGGATAAGCCAAAAATACAAGCGACAATAAAAAGCGATTATATCAATCAAAAAATACAGCGACCAAAACCAGTAGAAACCAAGAATAATAACGAAATAGATTTGTTTGAGGGGGAAGATTTTTAATGAATACTAATGACTATGTAGAGAATAAATTACAACCGCCAAGAGCGTTCTTTGAATGGTGCTACACTTCTTTTCGGACATATGTATGGAAAAATAAAAATGAAACCATTGTTGCTTCAACAAGAAAACACGATTGGATAATTGAGAAAAAATTGAGAAAGAACTCTCGATTGACCTTTTATGATTCAAGTAATTGTTTTCAGATTGTTCTAAGTACAAGTAAGCGAATTGAAGTACAGACCTACAAAGTTATTTCAGAGTATGAAAATGGAGTGCAATGTTTTCGTGAACAGCTAGAATGTATTGAAATATTTTCAAATAATCAACATATCAAGATTGGAAAGATATGTTTACCTGTATATTATGGTTACAATATGGGCATAGCCTTATATCCTAATGAATGGAAAAAGCGTTTAGAACGTGTGTCAGAGTTGAAATATCTAAATTTAGAGCGATTAAACGTTGACAATTTAGCTACCACGTACAAATATAGAACCTTGATAGAATTTGCTCAGAAAATAAATGCTCATAAATTAGCATATGATGTTATGAGTGGTGCAGTAGACATGCGAATACTTACAAAGAACTGTCTAAGGAAGTACAAAACATTTTTAAAGAATACAGACAATAGTCTAAAAGAGATACAGCTGAAACAAACATTTGAAAGCTTAAACATACCAATGGTAAAAGGGATTGAAAAATACGTATTAAAGAGCGACATATCCGATTTTCCAAATGAGATTGGCGCTGTTAAGTTTCAGAATTGGTTAGTAAAGCAAGGAAAGTCATTTAAGTATTATCAAGACTACCTCAATATGTTAACGCTCCTAAAAATAGAAATAAACAAACGTAATCAGTTACCGCCAGATTTAGAAGTCGCACACGATTGTGCAGTGGATAGAATTAATCAGGTGAACTATGAAGAAAGGGATAAAGAAATAAAAGAACGTTTGGAACAATTAAGGAAGTATGAACGAGATATTGATGGGTTCACATTTGTGTTACCTAAACGAGCAAACGACATAAAAAAAGAAGGAAAAGCACTAAACCATTGCGTAGCAAGCTATATAAGCAGACACGCAAAGGGAGAAACAACGATTATCTTCGTAAGAGAGAAGAAGAACCCTCAAAAATCTTATTTCACATTAGAGTACAACTACAATAGGGTTGTTCAGTTACAAGGAAAGAAGAATCGACAAAAGGTACCAGATGAATTGAAACAAGCGGTAGACAAATGGGTCAAGGTAATTAAAGATTAAACGTTAGGAATGCTAAGAAAAGACCGTTCTTAGCATTCCTAACCGAAATCTAGGACAAAATCCATTGTTCCGCGGCGGTGCAGTTGCCCTTGCTCCAAAACCAATGGATTTTCTGCTGCACTCAACACGAGTCAATTAAACGTTCTATTCCCATTCGTTCCGAATGAGGAACGTTTCCTTTTCCTACTCGTTCCTCGCTTAACGGAAAAGGACATTGACACGAGTTGTTCCTTGTGAGACCACAAGGAAGCGTTCCGCAGATTTAAGTTTTTTCTGTCACTCGGCCCCTTCTTGCGGTTATCATTTCTTCAGTGAGCCGGCCTTGTGTACTTGCGAATCATACAACAGCCAGTCGAAAACACAAGGGTAAAATGCACGAGCAAGCTCGCCCTTGTGTTTTCTTTGTGTCTGATGTCTGTTCTCTGCGCACCCAAAACCTCAAACTCACTGAAGAAATGGATCATAACAGCAAACAAAGAAAGGAGAGGACCACAGAAAAATACCGAACCAACGAAGTTCAAAAGAAGCACCCCTTCCTAAATCTTCAAAAAAAATGAGTTTTGAAAAAAATAAAAAACAGAAAGAAGCGAGTAAAAATGACTAGACTTGAACAAGCACAAGGGAAATTGCAACGACTAAAAAGAGAAAGCGAAGAAACACACCGCTTAATTAGAGCGGAACATGACCGTATCCCTTTCGGACAGCCTAACATTATTGGCCGTGGGGACATTTATAAGAAAGTAAATGGCTATCATGATCGTGCAATTAAATTACTGAAGGAACAAGAAAAACAAGAAAAAAGAGTGGAAATGCTGGAAAAGGTAGAAGACTTTAAGGAAAAAAACGAGCTAATTAAAGACGTTCATGTGGTCGGTAAATCAAGTTATGCGACGGTTGGCGCAAAAACAAGCGTCAATAACATTGACTACTTTAAAAATGAACTAAAAGAGCTTGAAAAGGCTAACGAAAAAGCAAAAGCCTATAACAAGACAAAACCAGCAATTAAGGCGAGAACCTACGGAGCAGCAATCACGAAACTAAAAAATAAAATTGCGACCTTGGAACAAATGAAGGAAGCTGATGAAAACAAGGTGGTAAGTGAGAGAACAAAAGAGCTGATAGAAAGCGGTGCAGTGACGCAGTGGAAGAAAAAACCAATATTCTATTTCGTTAAAGGGTTGCGAAAAGTAGCACTAGAAATTGACGAAAATGGAGAATTCTTCATTTCTAACTATTATCCGGCTTGTACAGATGCAGATAAGGAATTTATCAATAAGTTATTAGATCCTGCAGCTGAAAGCACAAAAAAAGAAACCTTTTGCTGAAGACAAAAGATTTCTAGGACGTTAACTATTTATAGTCATGAATAAGTATAGCGTACCTTAGAAAAATATTCAATGGGTTCCTGCCATAACGATGGAGTTATGGCAAGGATTCATTACAACTCATAGAATGGAACAATTATCTAACAGTAACGAATTAAAAAAAATATTGCTTTTGGAGGAATACAAATGAGAAGATTAAGTAATACGACAATGGCCAACGAAACTCTAAAAAAAGAAGCATGTTATAGAATGATGCTTGCCGATGTATCAAGTTCTGTCATTGATGAGTTCATGAAAACAGGGAAATGCCACTACACCAGCAATTACTTTCAAGGTGAAAATATTTTAGTCACTGAAGAAATAGAAGAAATCATAAAGACGGCCGAAAAGAAGTATGGCTTCCTGGTGTACTATATAACTGAAAATAAAACAGCAGATGGCCAGAGATTTTTATCATTATTCTACGTTGGACGCGATACTAGTGATTGGCTTTACTGTCACAGGGATTTAGAATCTTATAGGCAATATGTGTATGTAGTTAATACGACGAATCCTGCATTTTCAGAATTTGGAATGATTCAATTTGATCCAATACTAGGCAGTCTTTTACGAACTGCATAGATAAAAAAATATATATTTTATGGTATCAGTTGGGCTTTTTGGCCCAGCTGAAGCCTAATGTAAGGAATTATAAGAAAGGTGGAAAATGAGTATGGAAATACGGGAATTAACCATAATAGAAGATCCTTGCTTTTATCAATATACGACGATAAAAGAACTTGAATCGTTCAATACGTCTGAATTAACGATTGCGCTTAGCGTAGTTAGAAAAGAGCAGCGTCGCTTGAAAGAAAAAGTGTATCATTCTGGATCTGGCGATCAAGTGGATAAAAATAACGTTAAATTAATCAACAAGTACAGAGCCAATCTTGAAAAACTGCTGTTTATTAAGCAAGGGTATATTCCGGATGCAATCACGCAAAACATGATTGATACATTGATCAAAAACAATAAAAAATCCATACAGAAGATTCAAAAAGGTTGAGTTTAGCAAGGTAACAAAAAACATTTAATAAAAGAAAGGATGTAAAACATGACTGAAAAAATCGATTTGAAAAAGTTATATCATGAAAGTAAAAAGGAAAGAACCGAAAAACAAACGAAAATGGAACGAGCGTTAGAAGGAGTCGTGTATGGTTTTCCAAGAAATACAGCAGATGATCCAATTTTAAAGATTACTATGAGCCAGGAGAATACGAATGGATGAAAAAAGAAAAGATAAAATTCAACGGTTGTTAGCACTAGCAAACGATGAAGAATCAATGACAGCTTTAGCAAAGCGATAAGAATTTAGTAAAGGTCCTGTGTAAGTTAGTTTTGATATCGTATACTACAAGAAATAAATTTACCTTTAGTTCTTATTGACAGATACACATAGGTTTGGTTTAATTAAATTAGCTTTATGAATCCGCTTTCATTTTGCTGTAAGAATAAATAGGAGGAATGTAGAATGAAAAAGTACAAAGAATTAAAAGAAGTAGAAATTCAAGCAATTAGTGGAGGAGTAGCAGTTACCCCTCCTAAAGGAGCTTTTCCTAATGGAGATTTTAAACCTTGGAACGTTCCGTCAGGAACGACTTTTCCATGGCAAGGAGCTTGTCCTGTAGGGTCTGTTACTGCAGGTTATATTGGCGGTGGACAAAATCTTTGTCGGAGACCATAATTAATATTAAAACTATTATTATAAATAGTAATTACAATGGGAACAGAGATAGATTATTCTACCTCTGTTCCCATTGTAATTATGGGGAGGTTTGTTATGAAAATATTTAAGTACTTATTTACTTTAGGTTGCTTATTTTTTTTAGGTATATATATTCTACACCAATCAAACCAATATTTATCGTTAGACACTAGGAGTGTAGATGCTGTACAGATCATGAGTCAATCTGGAATTATTGAAAATCAAAAAAAATGGGCCTCGACCTTATCTAATTATAATTATGGTAAGTCAGTAAAAAATATATCGGAACTAAATAAATTATTAATTAGGGGGAATAAACATAGCTCAATATTAAATGTTTCTGCTGAAAGTATGGAATCGGATTTAAATACTAAGGAAAATCTGCCATCAAGCATGGAAATAGAGGGTCTCTCAGTTATTAGTGTACCAGGTTTATATACTACCAATAATGAATTTCGAAATAATTACAGTAATACACTAGCTAAGTTAATAGATTCTGCTAAAGGGGATATAGTATTGGATTTAGCTAACAATTCTGGAGGGGACGTTGTTCCCATGATTATAGGGGCTAGCTCTTTAATACCTACTGGAAAAATTTTAAATTCAATAGATAAAAATGGAAATAAGTTTCCCATTTATTTAGAGTCTAATAAATTATTTGGTGGTATAACAAATTATTTAGAAGACAGTTCTAAACAATTGAAAACTCAAAAATATTCCTTCAAAAAAAGTAAAAAAGTTTCTGTTATTATCAGTGACAGAACAGCAAGTGCGGCAGAAGTATTAACATTAGTTTTAAAAACCAATCCTAATGTTACAGTATTGGGAACACCTTCTGCAGGTTATACTAGCTGGAACGAAACCGCTGTTTTACCAAATAAAGATAATCCTTCAAACTTTTGGTATATGATATATACAGCTGGTTATTTTGAAACTATAAAGAATCATGAAGTGTTTAATAATACAAAAATAATTCCAGATGTAGAAGTTAGGTCGGCTTATTTAGATATTGCTAATAAACAACTTATAGAGGCTATCAGACGCATTAAATAAATTACAATAGTAGCTATTAAGAATAACTTTAATAAAATAGAGGATGTTATGAAAAAAATTATTTATCAACAAGACGAAAGAGATTGTGGTGTTGCCTGTGTCGCCATGATTTTAAAACACTATAAATCAGAAATTCCTATTCATAAATTACGTGAATTATCAGGGACAGATTTAGAAGGAACTTCTGCTCTTGGTTTAAAAAAAAACTTAGAAAAAATTGGCTTTGATTCTCCTGTTATTCAAGCCGACAATGAGGTTTGGAAAGAAAAAGATTTACCATTACCTTTAATTGCCCACGTGCTAATTGATAATAAATACATGCATTATGTTGTTGTATATGAAATAAAAGGGGAAACATTATTGATTGCCGATCCTGATCCAACGAAAGGAAAAATCAAAAAAACAATTAAAGAGTTTTCTAAAGAGTGGACAGGTATATTACTTTTACCAACACCAAAAGAATCGTATTCGCCTACTCGAGAAAAAGTGGCAGGATTAAGTTCTTTTTTGCCCATTATTTGGCGCCAAAAAGGATTGGTGTTCCATATCGTTTTAGCTTCTCTCTTTATTACTCTTTTTGGTATTGGTAGTTCTTATTATTTTCAAGGACTGTTAGATTACTTTATTCCTAATCAAGCAAAGTCCACGTTAAACATTGTTTCAATGGGACTTATTGTAGTCTATTTGTTTCGTGTATTATTCGAATATAGTCGGAGTTATCTCTTAGTTGTATTGGGTCAGCGTATGAGTATGGCTGTGATGCTTCAATACTTCAAACATGTACTCACGTTACCAATGAACTTTTTCGCAACCCGGAAATCAGGAGAAATTATCTCTCGCTTTTTAGATGCAAATAAAATTATCGATGCACTTGCCAGTGCTACTTTATCTGTTTTTTTAGATATAGGTATGGTGCTATTGGTAGGAATTACCTTGGCGATTCAAAATGGAACGTTATTCTTACTCACTTTGGCTTCATTGCCCTTTTATGTAGTCGCTATTCTAGCTTTCGTCAAGAGCTATGAGAAAGCCAATCAAGAAGAAATGGCTGCTGGTGCTACCCTAAATTCAAGTATTATTGAAAGCTTAAAGGGGATTGAAACTATTAAAGCCTATAGTGGGGAAGAAAAAGTATATGATCGAGTAGATAGAGAATTTATCAAATTAATGAAAAAATCCTTTCGGACGGTTACCTTAGACAACGTACAACAAGGAATTAAACATACTATTCAATTAATTAGCAGTGCACTTATTCTGTGGTTAGGTTCTTTTTACGTAATGGAAGGGAAAATTAGCCTTGGTCAGCTTATTACTTACAATGCATTATTGGTTTTCTTCACGGATCCCTTACAGAATATTATCAACTTGCAAGTTAAAATGCAGACAGCACAAGTAGCTAATAAGCGCTTAAACGAAATATTTGCAATTGAGCCAGAGAAAACAAATGATTCTTCATTCGGTGAAATTTCCAATCAAATATTTCGAGAAGGAATTACTTTAGAGAACGTATCCTTTTCTTATAACATGAAAGCACAAACGTTAAACAATATTTCTTGCACGATACCACCTAAAAGCAAAATTGCTTTGGTAGGAGTCAGCGGTTCGGGAAAATCAACTTTGGCCAAATTACTGGTCAATTTTTATGCTCCTTCAGAGGGAGTTATTCGTTATGGGAAGATGAATCATTTAGATATTCCGTTTCAGCAATTGCGAAAGCATGTTACCTATGTTCCTCAAGAATCCTTTTTCTTCAGTGGAACAATTGTTGAAAATTTAACTTTTGGCTTACAAGAGACCCCTAGTTTTGAGCGAATTGTCGAAGTTTGTGAAAAGGTTCAGTTAAGCACGTTTATTGAGCAACAGCCTTTACGTTATGATACGATTTTAGAGGAAGGGGGCACTAATCTTTCTGGAGGGCAAAGACAAAGATTAGCGATTGCACGGGCTCTTTTGAAGAATGCTGATATTTTAATTTTAGATGAAGCAACAAGTGGGTTAGATACATTATTAGAGCATGCCATTCTTGACTATTTATTAACGTTAGAAGATAAAACTGTACTTTTTATTGCCCATCATTTATCAATCGCTAAAAATTGTGAGCAAATTTTAGTTCTTCATGAAGGAAAACTAGTCGAACAAGGGACCCATGATGAACTACGCTATAATCAAGGGATATATCAGCGGTTATGGGATATTTAGGAAAGGACTAGAGAATCTATGGAACAAAAAGATTGGTTGGATCAATCAAGTATTTATAGCCAACAACACCATACCTTTTATCGCTGGGTTTTATATCCAGTGATTCTTTTCCTTTGTTTAGGTGGTTTCTTTTTAGTTTTTGCAAAAAAAGAAATTGTGATTCGAACGCCTGCTCAACTGACAGCACAAAAGGTAGAAAAACTACAAGTACCAATAGAAGCAAAGATAAAAGCAAATAATCTAAAAGAAAACCAAACAGTAAAAAAGGGTGAAAGTTTAGTAACCTTTGATACAACCTCCTTACAAAATGAAAAAACACAAATAGAACAAGAAAATACTACTATTGAACAACAAAAGAGTGCTGCACAAATATTTATTGATAGTTTGATGAGTGAACAGAACTTGTTTGAAACAGAGGATGCCTTTGGTTACAGTAATCAAGTAAAGAGCTTTCTTGCCGAAAAAGAAGCGACGCTCTACGCTTTAAAACAAAGTGAAGTAGCCACACAAAAGGAACAAGAAACATACGATAAAGCCAAAGAACAACTAGAGAAACAGCTTACTATGCGTCAAAAAGAACAACGAGAATTAGAGCAAGTACGAACGGCGTGGATTGATGAACAATCCCTAGAGGGATTTTCACCTGAAATCACTTCTAAATATCAGCTGTGGAAAGTTCAATTAACTGACGCACCAGAAGAACAGAAGAAGCAGGTAAAAGCAACAATATTGGCTACAATTGACGAGTTGATCACTCAGAAAAAAAAGGAAATTGAACAATTGCAGGTAGAACAGGCAAAATTAGTAGTACCTAGTACGACTGAAAATGAGATAAATAGCCAAAAAGAGAAAGGAAAACAAAGTAAAGAGTTAGCTTTAGCGACAGCTAAAGAGAAAGTAGCAGAACTAACTGAGACCCAAAAGAAAAATGACATAGCGTTGAAAACAATCAATGAGCAGCTCACACAAAGTACATTGAAAGCACCGATTACGGGAACGATTCATTTAAACGCAGAAGTAGAAAACCAGCTGGAAGTTCCTAAAGGAACGACGCTTGCAGAAGTTTATCCAGAACATAAAAACTCAGAACTTAGATTTACCGCTCTCTTACCTACTAGTGAAAGTATGAGAGTTAAACCAGGAATGGACATTCACTTTAAGCTAGATAAAAAAGGTGTTGCCACTAAAACAATCAATGGTACGCTAAAAGAAATTTCAGAAAACAGTACAACCACTGACCAAGGAACATTTTATACTATAAAAGGAATTCTAAATCCATCCGATAATTTTACCAGTCGTTATGGTCTTACCGGTGAATTATCCCTTATTGTTGGGAAGAAAACTTACTGGCAGGAAATAAAAGACATACTTTTTAATGTAAATTAGATATTAGAGTTTACTTTTTTGAATTGAATATTTTAAATAGTATAAAGAAAAAATTAGAAAATTTTGCTAAAAATAAAATATAAGAATAACTACCATAAGTTGTTGATAGAAAAGCACCAACAGGGTATACCCTGTTGGTACTTTTGGTTAGCTATGGTATACTTGGATTTGTAAAGGGTCAACAGGGTTGGGCAACAGAATTTTAAAATGGAGAGTATTCTTATGGCAAAAATAGGTTATGCACGTGTGAGCAGTACAGATCAAAATTTAGATAGGCAATTAGAGCTGCTTTCTAATTGCGATAAAATTTTTTCAGACAAAGCTAGCGGAAAAGACACCAATCGAGAAGGATTTCAAGAAATGATGAAATTCATACGTGAAGGTGATATTGTCGTTGTGACGGAATTAAAACGTTTAGGACGAAATAATAAAGAGTTAACAGAAACGATGAATTTAATTCAGCTGAAGAAAGCTACGCTTGAAGTATTGAATTTACCAGCTTTAACAGGGATAACTGACGATAATTTGCGCCGTTTACTTAATAACTTGATAATCGAATTATACAAATATCAAGCAGAAGAAGAACGCCGTTATATTCGTGAAACGCAGCAACAGGGAATTAAGTTAGCAAAGCAAAAAGGTAGATACACAGGGGGAAAACGAAAATACAGTGAAAACGATCCACGCCTTCAGTTAGGATTTAAGCTATTTCTTGAAGGTGCAACAGATAAAGAAGTTGAAGAACAAATTGGTATCAACAGAAGGACTTTTAAGAGATATCGTCAACGTTATGGAATTACTGCAGAGAAACGAAAAAAAGAAAAACAAACATAAAAATAAAACAATAATCTATAATTTGGGTTTGAGAGAGCAATTCTAAGCCGTTTTCAAAAATATTGCTCGGTAGTTATGCAAAGAATATGTTGAACGTTCGTATTTATATTGTTAATTGATAGACTGCAGACGGAAATAACGGGAAAAATCCCTTTTAAATACGAATAATCATTTGTGCCAGGAATACAGCTGGAAGATAAAAGACGAATAATTGGTTTCGCTTTGCTCAACTGGCCTTCAACGTTTTGTATAGTTTCCCTCCCTGCGTTCAGTCCAACTATGCCAAAAGTTTACAGGTGTAAAAAAATACGGAAAACTGAATTTTACTAGTTGCCAAAGAGAACATTAGTTCGTATAATGGGTTAGTAGAAAGAAGGGATTTTGGATGAATTTGACGTTCGATTATACGAAAGAACCCAGTCGTGATGTGCTTTGTATCGACGTAAAAAGTTTTTATGCCAGCGTGGAATGCGTAGAACGTGGACTTGATCCATTGAAGACAATGCTTGTGGTCATGAGCAATTCTGAAAATTCGGGTGGCCTGGTACTCGCTGCTTCCCCTATGGCAAAAAAAGTATTAGGCATTTCCAATGTTACAAGGAAAAATGAAGTTCCGGACCACCCAAACTTAATTATTGTATCTCCACGCATGAAATTATACATGAAGAAAAATCAAGAAATTAACAATTTATATAAACGCTTTGTTTCTGATGAAGATCATTCTGTATTCAGTGTCGATGAATCGTTTCTTGATGTGACTGCTTCGCTGAAATATTTTAAGTGTGACACCGCCTATAAACTGGCCAAGATTATTCAACGTGTGATTTATAACCATATGGGATTGTATGTGACAATCGGAATTGGGGAAAATCCGTTGCTGGCCAAGTTAGCATTGGATAATGAAGCAAAGAATGCACCAGGTTTTGTGGCTGAATGGCGCTATGAAGATGTGCCAAAAAAAGTTTGGCCAATCTCCCCTCTTACAGAATTTTGTGGGATAGGAAATCGCATGGCTGCTCGCTTAAAAAAGCTAGGTATTCGGTCTATTTATGACCTAGCGCACATTGAACCTTACATGTTAAAAGAGCGTTTTGGTATCATGGGGCTACAGCTGTACGCGCACTCATGGGGCATAGATCGTAGTTTTTTAGGGCAAAAAGCGGGACGGCCAACAGAAAAATCATTTGGCAATAGTCAGGTTTTACCCAAAGATTATGCAAATAAAGAACAAATAAAATTGGTTTTGAAGGAATTGTCGGACCAGGTTGCTAGTCGCTTACGCATGGCATCGTGTCAGACAACCTGTGTCTCTTTGTTTGTTGGCTACTCAAAAGGTCAGACAGACAAATACGGTCAAACAGGCTGGCGTAGACAAATGAAAGTAGAACCAAGTAATAATACAAAAGTTTTGACTGAACATGTACTGCGTCTTTTTGAAGAGAATTACGCACCAGGGGTCGACGTACGAAATTTAGGGGTATCTTATGGCCGTCTTGTATGGAACAAAAATTTACAGCTGGATTTGTTTTCTGCTCCAGAAGAGCAAATTCATGAAACAGATATGTATTTTTTGATTGATAAAATTCGTCAGAAATTTGGGTTTAAAGCTCTGATACATGCTTCTTCACTGATGGAAGGCGCCACAGCAATTTCACGAGCAAGCCTTGTTGGTGGGCATGCAGGTGGAACTGTTGGCTTAGGTATAACCAAATGAAGCAAAATAGAAAAGAATTTTCTTCTTATTTTTCTCGCTCAATCAAACAAAATAAGCCATTATATTTATTACTTATGTCTTCAGAAACCAATCCTTTTCCTAGACCAGTTATAGGAACTTTTCGAGGATATGTGGAAGAAAACAAAATAATAATTGGTGAAGATAGCTATAGTATAGAAGAAATTGACTCCGTGTGTATGTATCGTCATTCTAGCAGAATAAAACAAGAAGAAAGAGTAAATTCAAACCCTTTTCAAGGTTTGGTCTCCCCTACTTTGTCAAAAAAAGAGCAAAAAAAGTTAGATGAGTATTTTAGCGATTGGGGGTTTCGTAATGAAGGTATATGATTATAGTGGTACCATTATTCCTCTAGGAGATAGCGTCCGCCAAGTGGCTTATGTAGAATGCAGCTGTGGCTGTCTAGCAAGCAGAGTTACGAATGACTCAAGCAAGTATAAATGTTCCTGGTGTAAACGAGTTTACACGCTTAGAAAAGATCATAAAACAGCTAGATAAATTGTTGAAGGTTTTATTATTAAATTGGCAGAATTTCAATTTATGATATAATTAATGCGGCAGCTCGCCTCGATTGGAGGTGTGTTATTTGTGAAAGATTTAATGTCGTTGGTTATCGCACCGATCTTTGTAGGATTGGTTCTGGAAATGATTTCTCGTGTGTTGGACGAGGAAGACGATAGCCGAAAGTAAGCTGCTATCAACACACACGCTAGGAGTCGCAACTAGTGTAAAAAAAAGCAATCCTATTCGCCGTAGGATTGCTTTTTGTGTTATTTGTACGATTTAATGTCGTTTCGCACCTATAGTATAACATATTTTTAGAGGAGGTCAACAAAAAAAGAAGTAGATATGGGGTCCCGAGCGCTTAGTGGGAATTTGTATCGATAAGGGGTACAAATTCCCACTAAACCAATGTTTCAAGGCCTATTTATTTTTTATATTCAATTCTCTTAAGTGTTTAGGAATAGATAACAAGTCAAATTTATACTCTCCAAGAAAAGTGATATGCTCCCAATTAATAGGAGATACATGCTTCATATACTTAGTTACTTCGGGATCTATTTTGACGAGATAATTATAAGCTGCTTGTAAGTAGACGGCGTTCCATATACTTATTGCATTTATTAACACATTAAGCGCACTAGCACTTTGAAGTTGTCGGCGAATATCGCGCTCCATAAATTTTCCGCGTCGCCCAAAAAATAGTTCTCTAGCTAAAGCATTAATCGCTTCTGTCTTATTTAGTCCATGAGTGATCCTTCGCCGTAGCTCACTATCTGTAATATAATCTATCATAAAAATGCTCTTTTCAATGCGACCTAGTTCTCTCAGTGCAAGAGCTACTCTATTCTTACGTGCGTATGAGCCTAGCTTTCCTAATAGTAAAGAACTAGATACTTTTCCTGTTTGAATCGAATAGGCGATTCGTTTAATTTCATCATAGTTTTCTTCAATAATTTTTACATTGATTTTTCCGCTTATATCTTCTGATAAGTTAGGGTAGTAGGAAGGTGATTTGATAGAAAATAATTGTGATTTTTTTATATTTCTGATGCGAGGTTCAAAATCAAAGCCTAGTAATGCGGTCATTCCAAACACCTGATCAGAATACCCATTTGTATCAGTAAAATGTTCCTCAATATCTAGATCTGTTTCATGATAAAGTAGGCCATCAAGGGTATGAGTAGCTTCCCTTGTATTAGTTGAAGCAACCTCGATATGATGAGTCGTATGCCTATCATTTATTGATCGAATCATTGTAGCTCCTTTTTCCATACTTTTGTAATGTGGATTAACATCGGATTTTAGAGCTGAGACGCCCACTGGGACGCGCATTCCGTCTGAAGCAGTGGTTTTTCCTTCACCCCAAAAGTCTGCAACAGGAAGCTTTAACTGATAATTAACCAAAACAGATTGAGCACGAGTCAGAGCTTCTTTATAAAAGCGCCATTGTTTGGCATTGGCTAACTGAGAATAAGAAATTCCAGGAGTTGATTGGGCCATTTTTTCAAGACCAATATTCATCCCTAAACCCAGCAAAGCAGCAAAAATAATTTTTCTTTCTTGTTCACTCGGCGGTTTCCCTGTAGAATCATGACTAAATTCTTGTGAAAAGTTGGTCCAACTGTCCACCTCAATTAAAAGATCACTAAGCCTTATCTTAGGAATTATTGAATAAAGTTTTTTTCTATATATTTCTGCTTCGCTAGGTGTAACTTTTTCCAACTTTTTAAGGTTTGCTCTTGAAATTCTCTTATCAACTGTCGAATAAAATTGAAGCTGTAAATCTAAAATTATTTCCCGATCCTTTAAATAGTCCTCAAACGTGTCTGGAATAGTTTCTGAATCAATACAAGCAGATAAATCAACTAAGTAATCATCAATATTTCGATGGATCATACTTCCTTCAACTGAAATATCTCCTGATCGAATATTGTTCTTTAGCTCGGTGAAAGCTACTAACTCATAGTAAGACCGATCTATTTTCCCCTCTTCTGGCCGAACAAGGCTTTTCCATTTTTTACTCACAAAATCAGTAGAAGTATCTGCCGGTATTTTTCTTTTACCACTATTGTGTAAATCAGTTAGTTGAGTTAGGGCCATGAGGACTGGATTTGCTGCCGGAGTTGCTTTGAACGAAAGGGTCCTCAATAACATTGGCGTGTATCTTCGGAGGTAATTAGCTTTATTTCGAACCATTTCTAAATAGCCATGATTTTTATTACCTGTAATTTTTTTAGCTTCTTCTCCATCTTGTACTAAATCTTCCCAAGGCATGATTCGTTCAATTTCGTCAAAAGGATTACTATCATTATCTTTTGCAAAGTGAAGAGCATCAATTAAAGAAGCATAATGTTCCAATTTTTTAGTAGCCAATTTTCCTTTTTCTTTTAACTGTTCTTGTGAATCACGTGTCCCTTTGCGTTTAATACTTGCTAAAATGCGGTCATTAATCTCAATCAGTTGATCGATCAGATATTGATGATGATTGACTAAAAAAGCAATAAGTAAAGAGTATCTTTTTTCAAGCTCAAAACGGGAGAAGTCATATGCATCATAATTTTCCCCTAGTCTAGCTAGCTGAAGAAACCTGTTCCGATTAATATGGGAGACATTAATTGTCCCGAGTCCCATGGAAGCAATCACTTCCACTTTTTTACAAATACTCATAAAGCTTTCTGGATTTGCCTTACCTGGAATGTCTTTTAGCCAAGCGAGTTTAGTTATTTTCGTCTCTTCATAAATTTGAAACAAACTCTCTAGTTTTTCAATTTGTATATCTGTTAATGAACAGAGTAATATTGAAAATAAGTTGTTTTCTGCTTTATCTCGACAGCGGCTTATAATGTCTTCAAGTGTAGCTATAGATGGAAAAATAATTCTTTTTCGAGTTAAGAAATCAATTGTTTTTTTCATTAGATAGATAGAGTCATCATTTTCTAAAGCTAGTTCAATTAAATATTCTATTAACTGTTTTTGTGTATTAGCACTACCGAATCGATGATAGTTGAATACTTCTAAGATCTCGTTGAAGTGATTTGCACGTGTATTTCTATGATCATATGAATTTAAATCAATTGCATCAAGATGGAGCTGTCGACTCACATAAGAAGTTAGTCTGGTTGATTTAATCGGCCAATTACTTAAAGAACACCCAGGATACCGGGCCAAACAAAGTTGTATCGCAAATCCTAGTTTATTGACCTTTCCACGGTGTTGATTAATAACCTCCAGATCATAATCAGAAAAACTAAAATACGCTTTAAAATCCTCTTCTGATAAGTGGTCTACAGAAAGAAGTTGTTCACGCTGTGAAGTAGTTAAAATTCTTTTCATAGCCATATCTTAAGCATTCCTTTTATTGAGGTAACGGTAAAAGGTTGTTTTGCTTAATTTAGAGGCATCAAGAATTTGACGAATAGAATACTCTTTGCTGTCATACATTTTTAAAGCTAAATCAATTGATAGCTTACCTTTACTTGGACGGCCCCCTTTTTTTCCTCGGACTCTGGCTGCCTTAAGACCAGAGTTAGTTCGTTCAATAATAATATCCCGTTCCAGTTCTGCTAAACTAGCCATAACTCGGAAAAAGAATCTTCCCATAGACGTTGAAGTATCTACGTTATCTTGAATAGATATAAAATTGACACTAAGTTCTTCAAATAATTCAGAAAGTTCAATCAAATGTTTAGTTGATCGTGAAATTCGATCTAACTTGTAAATGACAACAGAATCTCCTTCACGTAGTAGGTTGATCATTTCTTCTAATTGCGGTCGGTCTTTTTTCGCACCAGTTACTTTTTCTTGAAATAATTTATCAATTCCATAATGAGTAAGTGCATCAATTTGTAAACTAAGATTTTGATCATCCGTACTCACTCGAGCATAGCCAAAAATCATAAAAAAACCTCCTTAATTTTATAATTTAAATGTACCATAACTCATTAAGTATAACTATATAGGAACTATGAAAAAGGAACGGATTTTGGTACTTGATTTACTTAAAAAACATTTAGAAAAAGCAGGAAAATGAAAAGGTACCATAAACGGTCGTTTATGGTACCATTCAAATTTATCCTTATTGTACAAAATAACAGCGAAATTTTTAAATCTATTCCTTATCGATACAAATTCCCCGTAGGCGCTAGGGACCTCTTTAGCTCCTTGGAAGCTGTCAGTAGTATACCTAATAATTTATCTACATTCCCTTTAGTAACGTGTAACTTTCCAAATTTACAAAAGCGACTCATAGAATTATTTCCTCCCGTTAAATAATAGATAACTATTAAAAATAGACAATACTTGCTCATAAGTAACGGTACTTAAATTGTTTACTTTGGCGTGTTTCATTGCTTGATGAAACTGATTTTTAGTAAACAGTTGACGATATTCTCGATTGACCCATTTTGAAACAAAGTACGTATATAGCTTCCAATATTTATCTGGAACATCTGTGGTATGGCGGGTAAGTTTTATTAAGACACTGTTTACTTTTGGTTTAGGATGAAAGCATTCCGCTGGCAGCTTAAGCAATTGCTGAATCGAGACTTGAGTGTGCAAGAGCAACCCTAGTGTTCGGTGAATATCCAAGGTACGCTTGTAGAATCCTTCTTCAACAATCAGATAGATGTCAGACGCATGGCTTTCAAAAACCACTTTTTTAATAATTTGTGTGCTTAAATGGTAAGGAATATTCCCAACAATTTTATACCTCTGTTTGTTAGGGAATTGAAACTGTAGAATATCTTGGTGAATTAAAGTGACACGAATGTTCAGTTTTAATTTTTCTGACGATAAGTTGAATAGATGACTGTCTAATTCAATAGACGTTACCTGTTTACTTATTTTAGCCAGTTTCGTCGTTAAATGCCCTTTACCTGTTCCAATTTCGTAAACGGTATCGGTTTCTTTTAAATTCAATTGTTTTATTATTTGGTTGAGTACTTTTTCACTCGTTAAAAAGTTTTGAGAATATTTTATATTTTTGTTCATGTAATCACTCCTGAAGTGATTACATCTATAAATAAATACAGAAGTTAAACGATTTGTTTGTAATTTTAGTTATCTGTTTAAAAAGTCATAAGATTAGTCACTGGTAGGAATTAATCTAACGTATTTATTTATCTGCGTAATCACTGTTTTTAGTCTGTTTCAAAACAGTAGATGTTTTATCTACATTACGCATTTGGAATACCAACATGACGAATCCCTCCTTCTTAATTACAAATTTTTAGCATCTAATTTAACTTCAATTCCTATTATACAAAATTTTAAGATAATGCACTATCAACACACTCTTAAGTTTGCTTCTAAGTCTTATTTCCATAACTTTAGGGTTAACCATACGCAAGACCAATCACTCTCGGACAATACTCATGATTTTAATGATAAAATCCATGTTAAACCCATAGATAAGAAATACACCTGCAATAACCGTTACCTGTTTGTGCCAATTTAAAAATGCACCACTTTTTTATAATTAAAACGGTTGAAAACTGTACCACTAATAACTCACAATAGAGAGATGTCACCGTCAAGTTAAATGTACAAAATAACAGCGAAATTTTTAAATCTATTTCTTATCGATACAAATTCCTCGTAGGCGCTCGGGACCCCGATATGCCCTTCCCTTATTGCTAGGAGTTTGATAGAATATTACTGCAAACGCATTAATATTTGTATAAAAGGAGGATTTCCCACCATGGCTAGAAATACATTTGTATATCCACACCCTCTCAATACTTATATTATCAAGCAACTAGGGATTCCAGTAGAAGAATTTTGTGAATTGCATTCTTTTTCTCAGGGTACTATCTCGTCATGGATCACGCGTAACAAAAAAATAGAAACATTACCTGTCTCGTTTATCTACTCTCTTTCCTTATCGGCCAGCCAGACTATGGACCAAGTCTATTCAGAGCTTTTAAAATTGCAAGACGATTATTTGCTGCACTTAGAACGCCACAAACGAACTAAAAAAGTTATAGACGAAGAATAATATTGCAATATTGTAATATCGTATTATTACAATATCACGTTGCTACAATTTCACTATATCGCGAAGTAACAATACAATGCAATTGTCATATCGTAATATTAATAAATCGCAATAGTATGACTCCACGATTGAACAATATTGTAATATTAACAAATTACGATATTGCAATATTGCGATATTGTGATATAATAATGACATAACATCACAAGGAGGACATTATTATGGCACGAATAATTTCAGTTGCAAATCAAAAAGGCGGTGTTTCAAAGACAACAACTAGCATTAATCTTGGAGCAGCATTGCATTTTACTTTTAACAAAAGAGTTCTTGTAATCGACATGGACCCTCAGGGGAATGCTACTGATAATTTTGGATTTGATATTGATGGTACTAATGTTCCAACAATTTATGAAGTATTAAAAGATGAAGCTTCGATTACTGATGCTATTTTAAATTACAAAGGAATCGATGTAATTCCTGCTGATATTGCTCTCTCTTCAGCAGAGCGTGAATTTACACAAGTTGGTAGTGAACATCGACTTAAAAGAGTTCTTCAACCAATTGAAGAAAACTATGATTATATTATTATTGATTGCCCACCAAGTTTGGGTATATTAACAGTAAATGCGTTTACTGTCTCTGATGAAATTATTATTCCTGTAGAAGCAGCATATTTTTCATTAAAAGGATTAGTTAAATTGAACGAAACAATCGAGACTGTTAAAGAATACACAAATGAGAGCTTAATCATACGAGGCGTTCTTTTCACAAAATATAATGAAAGATTTAATATTTCAAAAGAAATGAATAAAACAGCAAATCAAATTTCTGATGCCCTCCACGTCAACATATTTGATACTTACATTAGACGAACTATCACTGTTGATGAAGCCCAAGCAGCAGGTTCCGACTTGATTAGCTTTAATAAGACTTCGACCGCTGAAGACGATTATATCCAGTTTACAAAAGAATTTTTAGAGAAGGTAGGAGATTTGAATGAGTAATAGAGGAAAATCAGCTGCGGAACGACTTCTGGGTACAGGAAAAGAAGACACCAATTCAACTAAAGCAACTACTTCCAATGACAAAGAATTAAAAACTACACATGAACACATTGTTATGAATAAAAAAAACATAGAAAAATTGATTAAGCAACAAGGTAACAGCAAAAGAAATGCTGATAGTATTCGAATCAATCCAATCCTTGCAAATGCTTTAAAATACTGGACTTCAATTGGCGAACCAGAAAAAAGTAAACCTGATGTTATCGAAGAAACGCTTTTGAAATCTATTCCTGAAGAGTATTTAATTAAAGGATATGAAATGGCAAAAAAACAAAATAAAATTTGATAATATTGTGGAATCACAATATTACAATATTGGACAACAACAATATCATAATATTGTTGTTGTTTTTTTTCTACAAACGTTGTTATATCAATAACAATCTTTTAAATATCGTAATATTACAATATCCCGATATCACAATTGCGTTATATCACAATATCGTGATATAATAAAAAAGTAGGCAAATACTGTTATATCAGTATTTGCAAGGGGAATAAAAGTAGGTTAAACTATAAACTAACAAAAACAGAGAGGTAAAGCTATGAACGATTTTCAATTTATTTCAGCTAATGAAACCTATAGAAATTTGTATTACCAATTACCTAAAGTACTTTTTACATCAGAATTTTATAAGACTATGTCTAATGATAGTAAAATAGCTTACGCAATGCTCCAAGACCGATGTGAATATTCCATTCAAAATAATTGGATTGATCAAGATGGACATATATATTTTATCTTTACACGAAATGAACTAATGGATATTTTAGGGTGTAAAGAAAATAAAATTGCAAAAATAAAAAAAGAATTAAAAGACAAAAATTTACTTTACGAAAAACGGATTCCTCCAAAAAAACTTCCTACTGGTGAATTTAAAAACTATCCGAATCGTTTGTACTTAGGGAAACTTGAAGTTTCAGCAACAGATGTTTACGCCATCAGTAACGCTAACCATGCAAATGAGTTTTCCGAAAGTGGGAAAAACCAACCTTCGGATAAACATGATAAAATCAACGTTTCTTTCGAAAGTGGGAAAAACCAACGTCCAGAAGAATCCAATAATACCAGTACTTTGTTCGAAAGTGGGAAAAACCAACCCAATCTATATCTAACTAATTCTTTAGATACAATAGATACAATAGATACTGAAAAAGAACGATTGCAACAACAATTATTGCTCGATCAGTTTTCAGAAGTTCAAGAGAACACTTTCCTAAACAAAGATAGCTTAAAATTTATTGCTGCCTTCTCTAATACTATTCAAGAAGCTCATGAGCAAGTAGGAACAATTATTCGTGCTAAAACTAAAGTAGAAAAAGAATACAATCTCGTTCTAATTGGTGAAGATTATCAAGAAGAAATAGACAAATGTTTGCGACGAGTGATGCATAAAATCAAGACGGATTCTACTGTTAAAAGTCCTAAAGGCTTATTTTACAAGTCTTTTTACAATTTATTTGTTGAATGTGCACTAGAGAAAAAAAGTCAATTGAACAAGAAAAGTAATTCTAACACACCAGGAGTAATCACTCATAACTGGGTTGAAAATCAATAAAGTAGCTGTTTAGTATGAATTTAAATTTATGGAGGAAAATTATATGTCTTTTGAATCTGAAAATAAAAACGTAGAAAAAATAATTGTGTCTAATAAAACGTATTATCTTGTTGGGACAAGTCACATTTCAGAGAATAGTGTTAAACTTGTTAAAGAGGTTATTGAAAGAGTTCAACCAGATACTGTTAGTATCGAGCTAGATAAAAAAAGATATGAAAAATACACTAACTCTAACCAATGGGGAAATACAGATATAATAAAAATTATTAAAGAAAAAAAATTAGTTGTCCTAATATCCAATATTGTTTACAGTGCATATCAAAAAAAATTAGCAAATACTAAAGGAACTACTCAAGCTGGTGAATTAATTCAGGCAATTAAAAGTGCTAAGGAAATAGGAGCAAACATTCAATTAATCGATCGTGATATCCAAGTTACTTTTAAAAGAATGTGGCGTCATTTAAGCTTTTTGGAAAAGCCAAAACTTTTTATGACATTTTTCACTGAATTTGATGATATTGAACAAGATAAATTAGAAGAGTATTTAGAGTCTGATAGTTTTGACAAAGTGTTTATTTCGTTGTCAAAAAAATATCCTTCGCTGTATCAGGATATGATAACAGATAGAGATAAGTATATGTCTACTAAACTGAAAAATAATACAAGTCAAGTGAATGTTGTGGTGGTTGGGAAAGCTCATATGAAAGGAATTAAAGAGAAATTAGAAAAAAGAACAGAGTTTTCCTTAGATGATTTAAATGAAATTCCACCAAAAAAATTAAGTACTAAATTATTAGAATTTTCTTTACCTGCAATTATCATTATTCTTTTAGTTCTCTCTTTGGTTTCGGGATTCGAAGTAGGCGTATCACAACTACTAAAATGGTTAGTATGGAATGGGGGACTAGCAGCATTATTCACATGTTTTGCTTTAGCTAATCCATTAACCATTTTAACTTCTTTTATAATGGCTCCAGTTGGCGCACTAAGTCCGGTATTATCAGTAGGAATGTTTTCAGCCCTAATGGAAGCTAGTATAAAAAAACCTACGGTCAATGATTTTATGAATGCACAAGACGATATTTCATCAATTAAATCGATTTACAAAAATAGATTGTTAAAGGTGGGCTTAATCTTTGTGTTAGCTAGTGCAGGTGGGGCAATAGGTAATATTATCGGGGGAATAGAATTATTTAAGAATTTAATTTAATTAATAAACTAGGGGGAATTTAATTTATGAAGAAGAGAACGATGCTTTCATTTTTTTGTGTAAGTATGCTAGTTTTGATTTTAGGGGCTTGTAATGGAAAAGAAGGAACAAAAAATAACTCTAAATCAAAAGAAGTTGAGCAAGTAGCTACTTTTTCAGCTATGACACCTGTTCAAAGTTTAGACCCAGCAACAGCAGTGGATCAAACAAGTATTACATTGTTGGCCAACGTAATGGAAGGGTTGTACCGATTAGATGAAAAAAATCAACCACAACCAGCAATTGCAGCTGGGCAACCAAAAATATCCAATAATGGTAAAACATATACAATTGTGATTCGAGACGGTGCAAAATGGGCCGATGGAACAGATATTACTGCTGATGATTTTGTAACGGCATGGCAAAGAGTGGTAGATCCCAAAACTGTTTCTCCTAGCGTTGAGCTTTTCTCTGCTATAAAAAATGCTAAAGAAATTGCTTCAGGAAAACAATCGAAAGAAACGTTGGCAGTAAAAAGTAATGGCAATAAAACGATAGAAATTGAGTTAGAAAAACCCACACCATATTTTACAGATTTATTAGCATTAACAGCGTACTATCCTGTACAACAAAAAGCGATTAAAGAGTATGGGAAAGACTATGGCACTTCACAAAAATCAATTGTAACAAATGGGGCATTTAACTTAACAAGTTTAGAGGGAGTGGGAACTTCTGATAAGTGGACGATTTCTAAAAATAAGGAGTACTGGGATCAAAAAGAGGTTTCAATGGAGAAAATTAACTTCCAGGTAGTTAAGGAAATTAACACAGGGATTAATCTTTATAATGATGGCCAGTTAGACGATACCCCAGTTACAGGGGAATATGCTAAACAGTACAAAGATAACAAAGAATTTTCCACTACTTTAATGGCTAATACCATGTATTTAGAGTTGAATCAACGGGAAAAAAATTCTATTCTACAAAATAAAAACGTTAGAAAAGCCATTAGTTATGCAATAGACAGAAGTAATTATGCTAAAAACATTTTAGATAATGGTTCTATTTCTGCTATGGGTGTTGTTGCTAAAGACGTTGCTTTTGATCCTAGTACAAAAAAAGATTTTGCTAACAAAATGTTGGTGCATTTTGATACAGAAAAAGCGCAATCCTATTGGAATAAAGCGAAAAAAGAATTAAATATTAAAGAACAAGTAACTTTAAACATTTTAACCAATGAAGAAGAAACAACCAAAAAAGCAGCTGAATACATTCAAGGACAATTAGAAGAAAATCTAAAAGGTTTAAAAATTACGATAACACCAGTTCCTGCAAATGTACAAATAGAGCGAGTTATGAAACATGATTTTACTATTAGTCTAAGTGGCTGGCAGGCAGATTATCCTGACCCTATGAGTTTTTTAGGTAATTTTGAAAGTAACAGTGTGTTAAATTTTGGAGGTTATAGTAATACTAAATATGATGAATACTTAAAAGATACCTCAGATAAGCGTTGGAAATCTCTAAAAAAAGCAGAAGAATTACTTCTTGAGGATGCGGGAGTAGTTCCATTTTTACAAGTAGGTAATTCTAAATTATTAAAGTCAACGATGAAAAATATTGAGACGCATTCGATAGGTGCAAAATATGATTACAAAAAGATGAAACGACTAGAGTAACTACTCTAGTCGTTTGGTTATTTTCTTTTCGTTTAGTTTTATATGGTTATTTTCTTTAGTAATTAAAGTATCTGGTTTATTCATAGAGCCATTATTTTTTTTTGAGATCATTAAATAAATGTTATCTTTCATTAATTTTGCTAGCTCGACATTTTCTAAGTCTCCTAATAGATCGACATATTTAATTGAGTTATTTAAAGAATCCATGTTGTTTGTTAAAAAGTAACCAACTAAATTATAAGTTATTAAATAATTTAGTTTATACTTATATGACGGGAATTTTTGCAATAAATCATTGTAGATATTCAGAACTTCTGTACAACTTTCAAAATCTCGGTTTTGAACGAGTTTAGTAGTAATGTTTTCAAGTAAATAGTATGCTGCTTCACTAGTAACTGTTGGAGCGTTTGAATCTAATGGAAATAGACTAGATAGAAATGGTTGCAATTCTTTGTAAGAAAATACAAGAGATAGATTAGTAACAATTTTATAGTCGTAAAGAGTAAACTTTTGTTTTGATAAAATCATTTTTTTTAACTCAGATAAATCTTGTGAGTCTGTAGGGACAATTCTTGAATCGTATTCAGAACATTGGATTTTTATTATTAAGTAAAGATTCCAATATATTATAGAATGTTCTTTTAGCTCTATAGACTTTTTGTATAATTTGTAAATGTAGTCTTTATTTTCTTTTTCGGTATTATTCTGGAATATATCAAACAATGAATTTAAGTCTTCGTCGTAAGGAGAAATAAATTCTTCTTTAGCATAATGAATTATTTCTAAGATACTCATCATGCTTCTATCTGATAAAACAGGTAAATCTTTAACTTTGAGATCATGCGTGTTGTGTACCTCAAAAGACGAGGCAGCTCTTTTTTTGAATATTCCTTCATAAAATTCTTCTTGAGTAAAATTATAGAGTTTTCGCTGTTCTTTGAATAGTTCGTAAAGAAACATTTTGAAATACTCCTTCCGAGGCGCAAAAAAGTGCATTCATGGAATGATTTTTTGGTTTTTTTATTATGTAATAACTTTTTTTGATAAAAAAAGCGCAAATTTTTGCATTTTTGTTTATTTTTATTTTAATCTATGCTATTATTAATTTGTAAGTTAAGTTTAAATAAGAGGAGAGCTATTAGAATGAGCAAACGAGCTATGAAAAAAATTATTCCATTGATAACTTTATTTGTTGTCACACTTGTAGGATAATTAGTTTAGAATCTCGTAGTTACCTTGATATAGCAATTATCTGAGAGATAAATCTTTTTACTTTTTTAAACTTAGTGCGATAAAAAGGCAACTTACAAGACAATTAACAAAATAAGAACCGACTGCCATAGGACGGGAATCCTAGAGGACAGTTAAACAATTCATGCTATACCCATGAACTATACTCGGTTCTCGTTTGTTGCAACATTAGTTACAACGTATAGTATAACAATTTTTTATGTAAAATTCTAGACTTTTTTAAACTCCTTTATTTGTCTAGGAAAAGTTTTTACAGTGAATTGTTTTAATTAGTTGTATAAATGTTGGAGCAGCGGGGAATGTATACAGTTCATGTATATATTCCCCGCTTTTTTGTTGTCTGTTAACTTGTTGAAAAAATAAAAAACCAAGTAGCAAGCACGCTCATTTTCTAAAAATGACCCGCTTGTGGAATAATTCAATGCTTTCACGCATTGTTTGTACTGGAACTACTCGTAAGAGCCGTGCAAACAACGTGTTGCATGGCTCTTATTTTTATTTAAAAAATATTCGATTGGGGGAATGTAAATGAGTTGCTTTTCAGTATTACGAATTGAACATGTTGGGTACTACGGCAACCGAATTATTGTTTTTGGTCAACGCGAGAAGCGTAAGTTACCCAATGCTACATCAAAGTTTGTTAGAAAGACAAAAACATATAGAATTGAGGGGATGTTTGCTGTTCAAATAGAGAAGTATTTTAAAGGGAAAAAGTTATGCGAAAGAGAAGTAGGTCAAGTTCCTTTGCGCAGTGTCTATAAACAAATTAAACATGTTTATGACCATAATGGGGTATTAATCGCTAGAAGAAATTCTCCTAGTGGTCCGTTAAAAGTTACTGGTAGAGGAATGAGTAAATTTTTGGACTACGATAAAAAATCATAAGATTGATTTTGTCTTCTTGGACTTGCTTAAAAAAACAATTGTGAAATCTCTGTAAGAAGAATGTGGAGAGAGTGGAAGATTAAGATAGGCTTAATGATTCAGCGGTGGAGTGGCCCTCCTTTATTTCGGACGAAGGATTGTTTTAGTACATTAACAACAAAAAATTGGTTAGTGTAAGCAAACGTCGTAATCATAAGCTTTTGCAAATGAATAACTATGATAACGATAGTTAGTAAACAAACATTTTGAACCAGATAGGCAGCAATTCATAGCGCCTAAATTAATCAGAGCAGCTACTAAGGGATTTAGGCTAAAACACTTATTATTAAGTAATATTTAATAGGCTCTTCGTAATGGGAGAGCGCATATCTGTAAAAGATATGTTGTGTGCTGCAATGCATATAGGCACTTGTAACAATAATTTTGTTACATTTACCGTTGTCTATTAGGGTTTCTAGTTCCGGACGCCATAAACTAGTCGAAAATATTTTTATTTTTTGGTAAGTCCAAGAAGACAAAAGAAGGATAGTATTTTTTTAATAAATGTTATTTTGTTACTATTAATTTGAGGTGAGAGGGGTATGACAAAAAAAGAGCAAAATATCTGGCGTAAAGAAATGTTGGCATTGATGAATGAAGACGCAGACTGGTATAGGAATGAAGATACCGAGCGTTTTAAACGAATACAAGAACTTGCAAAAAAGATAGAAACAGCAAGTACTAGACAATTTTCTTCTCATATTAGCAAGGAAAGATTTGAAGCCTATCAAAGAATGGGTTTACAGTTTAAAGAAATAGCAGAAGAATTCCATATAACAACTACAGCGTTACAACAATGGCGTAAAGACAATGGGTATCCCATTTACAATAAAAATAATAAGAAATGAGGAAAGCAAAATGAAAAAGTTCGCAAGTGCAGGGTTAAGTATTTTAGTCGCAACAGGGGTAGCAGGTATTGGGGGAAATGAAGTACAGGCAGCAGAAC
>OKMT01000027.1_pt1 | contig 42370 bp, 43 predicted proteins | sample 1614541 | NCBI WGS metagenome assembly OKMT01 (sample SAMN04436948, study PRJEB24849) | human gut metagenome | biome: human gut; feature: NICU; material: stool | host: Homo sapiens | place: USA: Saint Louis, MO | collected 2012-09-13 | reverse complement strand
CTACAGTTATTCGCTTTTCTACCGTGCATTTTCGTTTCTATGTTCCATGTACCCCTTTATCAAGAGAACCAAGGTTTTTATTAATTACTTGTTTGCATGAGGTGGCTCATCATGTGGAATATGAAGATACAAGAACGTCAGGACATGAGAAACCATTTTATGAACGATTACAGAAATTGTATGTCACAGCAGTTGCAATGAATTTACTTCAACTCACCGATGTTTTAGACGAAGTGGATGCAGGGGATAGTAGAGGTTTACAAAGATATTTTGGGGAAGTTTCTAACTGGGAAATTCCAGAAATTGAGGATATTCAAAGGCGAATGGTTATTGTGAAAGACGGAAGATTATTTAAAAATCAATTAAAAGAGCGAGGTTTTCATTGGTTTACGGTTAGTCATACTTGGCAAAAAGAAGTCGCTACTCAAACTCTTGCAGAGCAAGAAGTACAGGTTCTTTTAAGGTATGGTTCTAAAGATAATTTTCTTATTCGCCCTGTAATATCGCCTACGTTTCTTTCTTATTACTATATTGGCATTGAAAATGGGTATGAATTTCGTTATGGATTGCGTGAATTGGGCTATTTATGGGAAGGATATGGCGTAAAAAAAATGTGGGTCAAAAAAGTAGACGCGCAAAGCTATTATGTTGAACTTGAAAAGCTCACACCTTTTGCAGGAATTGAATATAAAAAAGTGACCCCGAACATTACGGAAGAAAAAATAGTCAAGGAACAAAGAAAAGAACAAAAGCGTGTAAGGAAAAAACGAATTGGGTACCATATCTAAGTAATTGCAGGAATTAGAAAAAATGTTTCAGAAAAATAATTACAGAAGAAAAGGAGCTGAAAGAGAATGGCTATCACACAAAAGGAATTAAATAAAAAGAAAACCATGGCAAAATTACTACTTGAAGCGAAAGGGAAAAATTTTGACGAATGGTTAGCAAGCAAATATGATGAAGTATTTGATGAAAATCAGGAAGCAATTTTAGATGCATTAAAGCAATCGGCTAAAACAAGCACACATAATAATTATTAGGAGGAAAGTATAAATGGATTATTTTGTTGAGAAAGCGACATTTGTGTTACGAGCAATTCAAGGTGGAGCAGGTGCATACGGAGCGGTGATGTTGGCAATTATGGGCTATCATTACATGACAAAAAATAGACAAAAAATTGAAGAAGCACAAGACGGTATGAAAAACGTGGGGATCGGTTTCCTTGTAGTAATGGGTGCAGAAGCCATTATTCGATTTCTTCAATAAGCTTTTTAGCTACTATAAAATGAGGAGTTTTTATTTTGAAAGAAGGGAGGGTAGGCATGGAAGTACAATTTCACGCAACAGGTAAATTAGTGAAGCTTTTTCCTAAAAAAACACGTTATACTTTACATGAAGCAGATGAAAAATTGAAAGAGGTAGCTAGAAATGTTCCATTAGGAAAGGTTCGTCGACTGGTAGCCATAGAAATTTTTGAATCTGAGAAGAATGACAGTATTTTTTTAGCAGAATTTGAGGTTGGATCTGAAGAGGCAAGTAATTTTCTATTACTGATAGACACTTTGTTTAAAACGAGTTTTCCAAGCTCAAGTGATGAGGAGAAGCAAAAGGGTTTGGCTTATATTGAACAAGCTTACAAAGCAGAAGAAGCACGTTTAGAAGGAACTGAACCCTCGACTAAGCAAATGGCTGACACAGAAGAAAAAAAACACCATAAATTTTCTTTAAAAGCGCTGAATACAATCTTCGATGAAAGGAAAAGACATAATCGTCCTGTTTTGATAGTGATTTTAACTATCTTTTTCTTTTTTAGTGGAGGTATGTATATTTATATGACGTATGGAAGTAGCCAATCTCACAGTGTAGCTAAAAGTAAAGGTGAGTATCAAACACTATTAAAAGAAAAAGACTATGTACAGCTGATAGAAAAGTATCCTGATAAGGAAGAAGAAGTCCTAACCTCTCTTTTTGAGGACAAAAATAAAAATGAATTAAGAGAAATAGCTAAGGTGTCTAAACGTCCCTTAGCTATTTTTTATTTAGCCTTTCTTGAAGAAAATTGGGAAAAAGTGACGACCACACAAAAAATTCCTCAAGATAAGGCAGTTTTAGCAATGAAAGGATATGCTTTTTTAAAACTAGGAAAGATAGAAGAAGCCACTTTGATTAACAAAGAAATTAAAAGCGAACTATTAGCAAATCAGATTAACAAAAAGCAGGTAGATTTAGCGTACAAAGCTCTTAGAAGTAAAGACGTAGGGAAGGCAGAATCTATCAATAAGACCCTACAGAATGCAGAACTAGCAGAAGATATTGATGTAGCTAAAAGTATTCTAAACCTCCTTAAAAAGTACGAGGAGGACAAGAAAAATGCAAATTTGAGTTCTAAAGAACGAGAGGAAGCAGAAGAAAATTATCATATGTGGGAGTCAAACCTACAATTACTAGGAAAAAATAACGGGAGTGATACAAAATGAGTGAACAAACAGAGAAAAAAAGAAAAAAATATCTTTTGATTGGCTTATGTTCTGTCCTTTTATTGGGCAGTGCAGGGACGTATGCAGCTTATAAACAGACTGAGAAAAAAGAAATACAGTCTGAATCTGTAGAAAAACAAGGTAAACAACCAGTTAAGAAAACAAACAGATCATGGGAAAAGCAAGTGACCGAAAAGGAAAAGAATAAAAAAACAGAGAAGAACACAAAAGAGAAAAGAAAAGATCCGTTAGCTACAGTTGACATTGGTGATGAGGCTTCTGCTGTTGAGACTGTTTTTCCTAGAAAAGAAACTAGTTTGTTAGGTCAGTTAGCAAAAGCTATTACAAAGCAGGAAGAAAAAGAAGTATTGCGAGCAGACAGAGCAGCCAAAGAGCAAGAAAAAATGCTTGCATTGGCTGATACTCCTACGAATACTCTTCTATCACATTCATTAAAACCAAGTGTGGGTGAAAAAAATGTGTTATCTGATGTTAAAAAAGATGAACTAGTCGAACCAAAAGATACACCGAATAAAGCAGATATTCCTATCGTTCCAGAAACTCCAGAAATTCCTGATATTCCAGTATCGCCAGTTCCACCTGTACCAACTGATCCAGTAGAGCCAAAACCAGATGTAGAAGGGCTAACTGATCGAGCAAAAGAAAAATTAAAGACTACTACAGAAGAAGCGCAAAAAATCAATCAACGCTTGGAAGGTGTAAAAGAAAAATTAGATACCTTGACAAGAATTGAAGAAAAAACAAATCAAAATACAGAAAAAGCAAATACCTATTGGGCAGAAGTCGCTTCACTTGTAGGGGAATATAATCAGCTGTCGACTCAGATTAAACAGCTAATCACAGATACGAATGAAGTGCTTCCAGTAAATCAGACCTTATATCAAGAAACCTATACTCAACTACAACAGAAAGTTACAGAAATAAAAACAGCACAAACCAACGCAAATGAAGCAACGAATACAGCAGAAAAAGTTTTGTCTGAAGCGAAAGAAACGGATCAATCATTGAATGAAATTAAACAATACTATGATGAAGAACTGAACCCTCAAGCAGAGACGGCTAAAAAAGAAGTGGCAAATGCAATTAATCAGGCTCAGGAAAATCAGGAAGTAGCAACAAATCTTCAAGGAGAAGTTGTTCATGCAGAAGCAGCTGCTGTACATGTTCAAAATAATCAAGAAAAAATTGAACAACAATTAAATACTGCAAGTCAACCAGCAACACAAGAACAATTGGCAAATGCGCAGCAATCAGTTGAAGCATTAAATGAGCAAGCAAACGTACAAAATGAATCGGTACAAGCAGTTGTTGAAGATTTTAATCAATTACCAGTGATTGAAGCAGCCGACTCTGCACCCGCTCAGACACAAGAAACTGGAAAGGGTGTGTCAGCTGATGAACAGACACAAGAAACTAAAACACCTGTTTCTTCAGAAAATGCAACGCAAGAATAGAAGCAGCAAGGGGAAAGATAATTTTTTTATATCTTTAAAAAACAAGCATATATTGATTACTGCAGGAAATAGAGGTGGAAAAAAAGATGGATAAATTGGCGAAGAATCAATTTATTTTACTACTGATTCGAACGATTCTTTTACAAGGAACAAAATTAGTCTTTTTGCTTAGTCTGGGTATCGCTGCTTTTCATGGTTGGCAGTATCTAGGAAGTACCATTTATTTTTCGGTGAAAGATACTAAAGGGAATCTAACAAAGCCTGAAATGTTTTCCCACGCTTTTCCTACTATTAGCATGATTTTCTTTTTAGGGATATTTGCTTATATGATTAGTCTGAAGATAAATAACGATGAAGCTTTTGACGTCTTACTTGAAAAGACTAGCAAAAAGATGTTTTCTCTTTACATGATTGGTGGATTGATTGGCTTAGGAACATTACCAGGCAATCAATTTGGTCAACAAATGGAAACCATTGTAATTGCGATGATAATGTATCTTTTTATTCGACGGATAGTTGAGCTAGAAAATGAAAAGTTGAGGAAGAGTATTTTCCCACTTTATAAAACAAATGGAGCATTTGAAGAAACAGCGTGGCGATTAAATTCTGAATGGTATCGGTACTTGAAACCAGTAAGGCTTAAATGTGAAAAAAAAGAAACTGAACAACAATTTTTACCAGACGTAGGAAGTGAATGGGGAGGGGAAGTTACACAAAAGCAGTTGCTCGTAGTTTATAGGATAAGGTACACACCTTTTTATTTTAAGGTAAACCAAGAACAACTAATTCCTCAAGCAGTAGCACAAACGAGTGTTTTTAGAGATGGGGTGAGAAAATGAGTATGGTATTTTCTCTTTTTTTTGTTAGTTTGTTGGTCTGTGTTAGCTTACCTGCTGAAGGAGATACAATCGGTAGTCATATTGCTTATGTAATATGTAGTGGGTTCTCTGTGCTTGTTTGTGTCTCTTCTCTTATTGTTGATAAAGAGCTTCTTTATCTGTTACCAATAGTAGCAAGTGCTTTCTGTATATACGTGGAAGTTCCCTATGTGGTTGATTTCTTCTCAAAATGGACATGGAGAAGAAAGGATGATGTGTAAGTGAATAAAGAATACAAACAATGGAAAAAGTTTCTAGCAAAGCCGTACATGCTAATCATTTTTGGGTTTGTTTTTACAATGATTATCTTTTTCGGGGTTAATTTAATTTTTAACTTTATTCTCTCTTTAGAGGGAATTATCGGCAGAATAAAAGAATATGCAGCGACAGGAAAGCAATTTCCTGTCGCTTTTTCTCTATCATGGTTTTTCATACCAAAAAAAATAGGTGGTTTTTGGGTTTATTTTTGTTATGGAGGAGTGATCGGCATTCTTCTAGGAAAAATGCTTATCAAGCTCTATGAAATGCGAATAGCATTTAAAGATATAAACCTGAAAACCAAAGGGTCGGAACGGTTTACAACAAAAAAAGAATTAGATCAGCAATACGTTAAGGTTGCTTTAGACGACAAGGAATATGAAGGAAGTTCAGGGATTCCTGTAGCAACTACTGTAGAAACAGTTCGAGAAAAAGGAAAGAAAGTCAAAAAAACATTTGTCTATATTGATCGTAAAAATACTAACTCTGCAACAATTGGTGGGACACAATCAGGGAAAACGTCTTTGTTTTCTTATCCATTCTTGGATTTAATTATGCGTGCAAAAGAAAAGGATTCCGTGATTGTAAATGACTTAAAAGGGGATATGTTAAAGAACACAAAGGATTCCTTTGAAAAATTTGGCTATGACGTGTATTGCTTAAATTTGGTCGATCCTACCAATGGGATTCATTATAATCCTTTAGATTTAGTGAAACAAGCCTATTTAAAAGGAGATACAACAAAAGCCCAAATGTTGGCAAATAGTTTGTCTTTTAGTTTGTATCATAACCCAAATGCGAAAGAGCCGATGTGGGAAGAAGCAAGTATTTCTTTGTTAAATGCGCTTATTTTAGCAATTTGTGAAATTGGGATTGAAACCAAGCAAACGCAAATTATCAATATGTATGCAGTAACGAGTATGTTAGAAGAGTTAGGGGCATACCCTGATGAAAAAGGGAATACCGCTCTTGATACATTTTTCAATGATTTACCGCCAACAAGTGTTGCGAGAAAGCAATATGGCACAATCAAATTCTCACAAGGGATTACACGTAGTGGTATTTTTACAGGAACGATGGCCAAGCTAAAGAATTATACGTATGATGCCATTGCACGGTTAACGCTAGATAGTGACTTTAATTTAGAAGATTTAGGATATGGTGAAAAACCAATCGCTTTATTTATTGTTTATCCTGACTGGAACGATAGTAACTACAGTATTATTTCTACTTTTTTATCACAAGTAAATGAAGTGTTAGCAGAACGAGCAACGTTGACAGGGAAAGGCGTTAAACGTAGAGTTCGTTACTTATTAGAAGAAGCGGCCAACATTCCGCCAATTGATGGACTTAGTCGTAGCATGAACGTCGGATTAGGTCGAAACCTTATTTATCACTTGGTAATTCAATCTTATGCGCAGCTTGATGATAAGTATGGCGATAAAATGAGTAAGGCTATTACAGCTGCTTGTGGGAATCAAATTTATATCATGTCTGATGAATACGACGACGCGGACTACTTTGCTAAAAAATTAGGAGAAAAAACAGTGATTGCACCAGATCGACATGGTGATCCAATGAGTATAGATAAGAGTTTTGGCGAACGTGAAGATGGACGACAGTTGTTAACGGCTAATGAACTAAGAGATTTAAAAGAAGGCGAGTGGGTCGTTGATCGTACGAAAATGCGTCGAGATTTACGTGGACAAAAGATTACACCCTATCCGATTTTTGCAAATGTGAACGATGGAACAGAAATGAGATTTCATTATGAGTATTTACTTCCTCGATTTGATGGAAAGAAGAATTTAACTGAATTGAAATTATCTAAGGAACAGCATTCCTCCATCGATTTAGTTGATTATATTGTGAAGTGGGATGAATACGAAGTAGATGAAAATGATCAAAGGATTCCCTCAAAAGAAGAGCAACAACAAAAAAGACAAGAAAAAGAGGAGGAACGATATATGGCAGAACAAGTAGCTGCAATCGATAGTGTTTCACTTGATACAAATATCAAGCCAACTTTACGAGAGCAATTAGGTGAATCCGTATTTGAAGAATTCTTTTTGGCGGCTTATAAAGATAATCTGTCAGAGAATGAAAAAGAAAAATTATCAACTTTTACAGATGAAAGTCAATTACGCTACTTCTGTAACACAGAATATAGGCCTAATCTAAAAGCCGCTTTTATTGCTTTTAAAGGCAGTGTAAACGAGGAGTGAATGTTCCATGAAAGAAGAATTATTAAAATTCAGAGACTTATTACACATTGCTTCATGGATTATGGATTCACTTAGAGATTTAGGTTTTGTGCTTTTAAAAGGGATTGCATGGACAGTAGATAGTATTTCAGGCATGACAAAAGAAGTTTATAAGTTAATTGATTTTTATAACTACAAACCGATTAAAGAAATGATTGATACGTATCAGCCGATTATTTTGGCAATTGGCGCCATTGCAGTTGCCTATTTTGGCTATCGAATTATGTCAATTAAGAAAACAGATAAAAATGTTTTTGTAGAGAGTGTTATTCTTGCTATGACCATTCTTGTCTTGCTTCCTTGGGGGCTACAACAAGGAGCCGGATTGGTAGGAGCAGGAACAAAACTACTAACAAATGAGCGTAGCGCAAGTACGGAAGTATTTAAAAATAATATTACTGATTTGTACACTGTTGATAAAAATGAATGGAAATCAACAGATACACAAAATGATATTGATAAAAAAGTGGATATTGAACTACTGAATATATCTGAAAAGGTTGATACAAGCAATTGGTTGTTTAACGAATCTCCTCTTAGTAAAAAGGGCAAAGACCTATTGACAAAGCAGGTAGTAATGGTTGATGGAAAACCAGAAGTAGCAGACATGAAAAGTTTCTGGAGCATTGGCGATCCTGCCTATTATCGGTATTCGTGGCATCCGTGGTTAATCACACTAGAATTATTCACTAAGCTAATTGTGTATTTATTTGTGATGTTCAAAGCAGCACGAATGATTAATGAGCTAGGTTTGTTGTATTTGCTAACGATGGGGATTAGTTTAACTGATTTAAAAGACGGCCAACGAAACAAACAATTAATTCTAAAAATTCGAGATACCTTTGTTGTTTTGTATATGGTCACATTCTTAATTAATATTTTTGATCTATGGAACGGCTTTGTTGCACAATCGGATATTTCAGGTATAGCAAAAGGAATTGCTGTAGCTGCAGGAGCTTGGTTAGTTATCGACGGACCGAACTTTGTTGAGCAACTGTTTGGCATTGATGCAGGGTTATCTAGTGTTGGCCGTAGTGTAATGGCTGTTACACAAGGGTCAATTGCAGGAAAAGGATTGGCAAAAACTGCAGGAAGCATGATAAAAAACACGCCGAAAGCTGCCTATCGAGGAGCTAGAAAAATTGCTCGTACTGGGGCTTACGTTGGCGGAGGTGCAAAGGGCGTAATTGATGGATTTAGACCGTCTAAAAACCAAACAATACCCACTGGCACACCTGATTTATCTAATAAGAAAGTTGCTAACACAAGTAACGATAACTCTCAAAATAACGGAAGTAAGTCGGTGAATACGCAAGAAAGTAGCGGAAATATTGGAATGAATCCGACAAACTTGAATCAAAACAGTCCATTATCAAAAGTTCATGAAAATGAAGCAACAAGACCTACTAAACCAACAAAAGAAATGCAAAAAAGTCTAAGCAAATTGAAAAAACCTGCTGCACCTATACGGAACCCTAAACAGCAAGCAATACAAAATAAAAAAGCGCTGGCTGCTTTAGGTATAAATCCAAATATGCCATTGTCAAATGTAAATAGCGCTTCGAAAGCTAGGAAGGTACTAGAAGGAAAACCAATACTACCTCCTGTTCCTATGGTTGGTGAAAAACAATTTCCAAAATATGTCCAAGAAGCAAGTCAAGAAGGAAGAGCTGCAATGATTCGAGATATGCAGCCTAGAGCTATTGATAGAGAGTCGGTTGGTGATAAAGTGGTAGGTTTATATGCACAAGGAGCTAAACGTGTATTAGATAGTGGAACTACAGCGAGAAGAACCCGTAAAGTCTATGATGTCAGCAAGGCTACTTCTAAACGAATTAGCGATCAGTTCAAAGATTAAGGAGGTTTTTATTTATGAAGGAAGAAAAAATTTTCTATTTGTACTTTTTAAACAAAATGTATCGTGTTCTTGAAGATCAAGAAATTATCGATAGCTTTATTGTCCCTTCAGTAGCTCTACAAGAGCCAAGTAGTTCACAAATTTTAACGGTAGGGATTGATTCAACACACAGCAGTTGTGAATTTCTTGTATGGGGAAAATCAATTGATAAGGTACTTGCTGAATATGAAACTGGTATTAAAAATATTTTGATGAAAATGTCAAATTCAAGCGAAAGTTCTAGTTTTCAAGAAAGTATAGCTATTACGCTAGACGTATTAAAGTCTGTAAACAAACAACCTAGACAATTACTTGTAAAAGTAGGTGATTTTGCGTGAGAAAAACGATAGAACGTCCAAAAGAAGCTATTACAAAAGTGAAAACAGGTAAATTAGATATGAAAGACGTATTTATCATTTTTGCTGCGTGGGGCTTCGGCTATTTAACAAAAGTTTTTGTCGCACCAATCATAGAAATAGGGTATGTGATAGCATACCCTATTTCTATGTATCTTTTATTATCTCCAAGTAATGTTCCTGCAAAAAAAAATATTCAAGTGGCCATTCAATTACTTTTAAAGGACAAAACGACTTACCATTCAATCCTTCCTCCAAAGGAGCAAGAACATGAAATTTGATGCGATAGAACAAAGAAAACAGCAGGAGCAAAAAAAGTCACGAAAAGTTCGCAAAGAATTGGCGCGTCTGACCAAAGTCTACCCGATTGCAGGCACGAAAAATGACCATATCGTAAAAATTACGATACGAGGAAAAGAAGTCTTTGCGTATTTCTTGGACACAAAAAAATACGATTTAGAATTGCTTGACGAAAAGCAGGCAGACTTTGTCACGGAGAGTTACTGGAGTTTTCATCGACAATATTCTGGATCATTGAAAGAAATATTTATGAACTTTCCTGAAGATAATCAAAAGCAGCAAGCATATATCCGTTACAAAAGAGACAGAGCAAAGAATGTCAATCAAATGCGTATTTTACAAACCGAATTAGAAAAAATGAAATATATTGAAAAAGAATATAAAAAATTTGCTTCATATTTAGTGATATATGGGGATACAGAAAAAGAACTGAACGAGAATTTAGCGACGATAAAACGATTTTCAGAATTATTTGAACCCCAATTGTTAAAACGTGAGCAGATAAAGAAAATATTGTCTCTTTTAAACAATACTGGAGGTGTGATGTTGAGTGACGAGAAAGAAAATAGTCATTGATGAAGATATTCAATTTATCTATGATACACAACCCAAGGGAGGAATTTCATTTAAAGAGGACTTCTATAACCGAATGGGGGATGGGTATCGAACATGTATTCATGTAATAGATACGCCAACAATTATGTCGGAATTTTGGTTACTAGAAATAACAAGTTTAGAGAATTCGATTGTAATGGTTGATACACGTCTTGATGGGGATATAGCTTATAAGACGGGCATTAGTGATACCATTGGAGAGCTAAAGACACGAATGAAAAAGGCAACAGAAACCAAGCAAGATGATTTAGCAGATGAAATAGAGATTTTACGTACCCTTTCTTCTGCCATGGGGCGTCAAGGAGAACAGATCAAAAAAGCAGCTATCCGTATCTTTTTAAGTCAGCCAACACTAGAAGAACTGGAAAAGCAAGTAAATGTCGTTCTTGGCACATTAAATTCAGATGGGTATGATGGCACGGTGCTTCTAGGCGAGCAGAAAGAAGAATGGCAGTCAATGTTCCTTCCTCTATCGGAACAGCGAAAGTTACGAAATCATCGTGAGGGAATGGATATTCAAGCTGAAGCCTTAGGGTTAGGCTTTTCTCATAACCAAACGTTTTTAAGCGATGAGACAGGTTTTTATTATGGCTTCACACAAACTGGCGGAGTCGTTTATTGGGATTTGTTTTTTAAGTCCAAAAAACGATTGTATTATAATCTGTTTTTAGCAGGAGATATGGGAAGTGGCAAGTCGACAATCTTAAAGAAAATTCTACGTGATAACGCAGCAAAAGGACACTATATCCGAGGCTTTGATAAGTCAGGAGAGTTCTTCGATATTGTCAAAGAATATGGCGGAATTTCCATTCCTTTAGACGGACAACGAGGTGTGATTAACATGTTTCAAGTTTATCCCCTTGTTTCTAAAGAGTCAGAAAATGATTTAGACAAAGTAGAAGTAGATGTAAGAGGATCATTTGTTCAACATATTTCCATGTTGGGAATTCTATTTAAGATTAGAAACAAAGCAGCTACAGACGAATTAGTGAATACGTATGAAGATATTGTTTGGGATTTCTATTCTGATTTTGGTATTTGGAAAGAGGACGCGTCTATTGATATTACCAGTTTATCAAATGATGAATATCCAACGTGTACGGACTTCATGCACTATCTTGAAAAAGTAGAACAAACCATTGATGAAGAACGAAAAGGCTATTTACAAAAAATTAAAATTACGATGAAGCCACTCACAAAACAATACAGACACATTTTTGATGGAAAAACCTCTGTACCTGATATAGGAGACAATCAGATTGTCTTTTTTGATATAGCTGGCGTTTCTCAATTGGGATCTGAAATATTTGATAGCCAATTGTTTATCGCCTTAAACCATATTATGGGAAATATTACGCGAATAGGAAAGCGGGAGAAAGGATACTTTGATCGTACCGAAAAAGATTGGTGGGACATTATTCGGTGTTTGGTTGTTGTAGACGAGTGTCACAACATTTTAAACATTGAGAAGGCCTATGCAGCGAAATGGTTTGTTACCTTGATGTCAGAAGCAAGAAAGTATTTTACTGGTATTGCACTAGCGACACAGCGCGTACAGCGTATGTTTCCTAATGCAGACAATGCCCAAGACAAAGATACAGTAGAAGCTGCCAATAAACTAAAAGAGATATTTGGTTTGACTCAATACAAAATTCTTCTAAAACAAGATTCTACTTCTATTAGCTTTCTAAAAAGTATTTTTGGAAACACCTTTACAGAAACAGAATACAATCTTATTCCTACCTTTGAAACGAGCAAAGAGGTAGGTGGCTCACAAGGTATTTTGAGCATTTCAGGAGATCAAAACATTCAAATGACTTTCCAAGTTACTGAAGAAGAGCTAGCTCTTTTCAATGGTGGTGCATAGAATTGAGGGAATGCGTATGATGAATTTAGCAAAAAAACAACTGCAAAAAAAGGTAAAAAAGAAAGTAATTGCGTGGTTAATTCTGTCGAATTTATTTACGCTTTTACTTATTTTTTTCTTTTGTATCTTAATGTTAGGTCTGTTTTTCTATAATACTGTTAACGAAAATAACAGTAAAGGGAATGGAAACTTTGAAGCGTTTAATGGTGTTTTTACTGAAGGCCTTCCAATATTTAGTGAAGTAAAAGGTAGAGGTCAAATATCTGACGAAATCGCTCAATATGCTGTTGGTGTAGGCGTAAAGTATCGTATCTTACCTAGCCTTGCGATTGGTCAATGGGCATATGAAAGTGCTTGGGGAAAATCTGCTGCTTCACAATCAGATAACAATTATTTTGGTATTACATGGTATGTAGGTAGTCCGTTTCCACGAGGAACACCACGAGGAATTGGCGGTAATGAAGGAGGAAATTACATGCGTTTTCCAAGCAAAATGGAATCCTTTAACTACTATGGTTACATGTTAGCCAAGCAACCAAATTTTAATAATGTTGTGGGAACGAAAGATCTCGGAATGGATTTAGAAATTATTCATGCGGGTGGATATGCAGCAGCAGGTACAGGAAAAGGTACAGCCTATTATCAAGCGATGATGGACATTTATCAAAAAAACGACCTAAAAGGCTTGGACGATTTTGCTATCAGCAAGTGGGGAACGCAACTGCCTAATAATCAATCAATTGGGAATGGAAAAGGTGATATTAGCGTTCTAAACAATGTACTAGGAACAACCGTAAATGGTGGTCAGTGTTATGGATTAACTGCTTATTATGTGGAAAAAATGGGTGGTCCGCAATTAATGGGTAGCGGCAAAATGTTTGCTTCCGCTATTGGTGAAGATTACGATTGGTCAAGCTATGGATGGCAAGTCATTCGCTATCCAAAAGCAGAAGATATACGTGCAGGAGACATTCTTAATTGGGAAACAAGTGGGACTTTAGCTACCTCGGTTTATGGACACACAGGCGTAGTAACGTCTGTAAGCAATGGTGGACAGTCTTTTGGAACAGTGGAACAAAATGCAGAAAGAGGACAAATTGTATCACAGTATCAACGAGCATTTGGATTATCAACGATCAAAAGTATTGTACGCAAAGTTAAGTAATTAATGGAGGGATTCTAGTGAAAAACTATGTGGTAAAAGCAGGAATAGGTGTAGCTGTATTTCTTTTAGTTTGCATTGGAAGTATACAAATCTACACAAAGTATCAAGGAAAAAAAGCAGAAGAAGAGAAACCAATTTCCCTAAAATCTTCCTCTGAAACGTTCTCAAAAGAGTCAAGTGAGCAATCAGAAAAAGAGCAAATATCACAACAAGATTATGACACTTTCTTACAAGATTTTGGCGAAAAGTTTCTGAACTATTCATCAATTGATGAACGAAATAAAAGTGTTAGAGACATGTTCACTGGAGAAGCTAGAGCAATCAATGGACTAGATACTTCTGTAGATATAAATGTTGAAGGAAAAGGAAAAGTGAAAGCAATCTATCGACAAACAACTGAAGAAATGAAGTACGTCATTGTCGGAACAGACGAAGCAAATGGCAATAAAAATGGCATTGTTTTGTTTGTAGAATTAACGGACAAAAATGGTGAAACAAAAATTAGTCAGCTGACTGTTTCTTATATTCGGCAGGCCTATTAAGTGAGGGGAAAAGAATGGTAAAATCAATTTCTCTTAAAAAAAATGAGCGGAAAAAGTACAATAAATTGGTTGGAATAATTGCTGTTGTGTTCCTTGTTTGTTTTGCTAGTCGGCTTTTTGTTCCAGCAGTTTCTTCTGAACAATCAACGCAAATTGGTAAAATTATTAAGCAAGATACGAGAGAATATCAACTTATAGATCGTGCGTATTTTCCGAAAAATAAACGTTTAGACGTCCTATTTTTTTCACCAATTAACAGCTCAAACGTCTTAGACGAATTGTTTGTAACGGTGAAAAAAAATCGTACAGACAAGACACGTTACGACACCAAACTACAAAAAATTACGGAAGAGCTTTACCTCTTGGAAATTAACAATCTTGAAGAAAAATGGCAAAATTTGCAGATTGCTATTTATCCAAAAGGATACAGTAAGGATACCTTAACAAATGAACAGAAGTTTCATTTTGTCCACAAAGAATTGTCTGACAAAGAACTGCCCGCGAAGAATAAATCAAAGGAAGATTATGAAATTGACTTTTTAAAATTCCAACTGAAAGAAACGCGACAAGCACAAGAGAAAAATAAAAAAGAGCAACAGCGTTTGTCAGAAGATGTTGAAAAATTGAATAAAATTACAAATGATTTAGAGGATACCTTAAAAGACAAAACCGATTCAGAAAAACAAGAACTACAACAAACAATTTCTCAAAATAAAAGTAAAAAAGAAGAATTACAAAAAACAATTAATGAGCGAGAAAAAGAGTTAACTGAGCTAAATAAAAAGCAAAAAAACCTCGAAAATCGAATCAATGAACGGTCAAAAAATAGTAAAGAATAAAAAAAGATAGACCATGGTGGTAACAGGGTCTATCTTTTTTTAGACTAAAATGACCATGTTCAGGACATGGTGGAAAGTATTTTTAGCTGAAAATGACCATGCTCTCACCATGATAGACAAAAAAATGACCATGTTCTGAACATGGTTAGATAATTTTTTACAAATTTTGACCATGTTCTCAACATGGTCTGCTTGTTTTTTTTGAAAAATAGACCATGCTCCCACCATGGTTCACAAGATTTTAAGATATCACTCAGAAACAAACCGCACTGCGGTTTATATCATTTATGATATCAGTTTCCCCTTATGCTCTTTAAAAATAGCCCTCTCTTTGTTTCACAAAGTCGGCCTTTTTTTAATTTCTCGAGCAAGCTCGTTCAATTTGTTGTGATAAATAATAACGTAAGAGAGGTGTCGTATGAAACAATTTATGGTGAGAAATATACCAGAAAAAACAATTGCGGGTATTGATGATTTAGCTAAACAAAATGGTCAATCGCGTGAAGGCTACATTCGCGATTTATTGAACCACCACGTCCTTTCTGCAGAGGTAGAAGGACTTAACATGAAATACGAAACACTCGTTCAAACAATGAGTCAGGAATGGATCACGGCGCTAAATGCTAATACAAAAGCATTACACAAATTTTTAGAAATACATGGGGTGAAAATCGATGATTAAAAAAGAAATTAATTTTAGAGAAGCGGAAGAATCAGCTTACGGACTAGCCTACCTTCAACCGTATTTAGAAAATTCACCAAGCAAACCGCTTTATCTTGTATTGGAGCAAATTTTTCGCGAACATGAGATCTACAAGGGCATTGTAGACAATATGACGACCATGCACGAAGCTACAACAAAACAGTTAGACAAAATTCAAAAAGAAGTTCATTACACGTTGCTACGAACAGGTGATGCAGAAAAAAATGCGCGCACTCTTTTACAATGTTGGAATACCTATTTCTATTTGAATAATGTCACGAAATATCTTGGTATGGGAGAAATGATCACGCCACCTATGGAAAGTGCAATCACAGAAGTCGCACACTATTATCGACAATTAGCAGAGAAGAAACGTAGTCGTGCAGAAGCACAGGGGCATATACAAGAAACAAATAATAATCAGGACAATGTTCAATCAATTTTATCAGAAAATATTCCTGAAAAAGAAAAAACAAATACTCCTCAATCTAGTTCTTTACCACCTGAAATCAGGGATATGTTTGAATAACAATGGTAAAAGCAGCGATTGTACAAAAATGGAAATTTGTTTCTTCAAAAAATAGAACATTTTCTAAATATATTGATTACATTGACCGTGATGAAGCGACACGTACAAAAGAATTTAAGCAATACAACTTGCTTTCTACCGATGGATACAATCATTACATGGAAGATCCTGAAAAATCGTCAGGGCTCTTTACAAGTAAGAAAAATCAATTAACGAGTGAGGAACGTCGACAAGTCAAAAAAGAATTTCTAAAGGCACAAAAAAATGATTCGATTATGTGGCAAGACGTAGTAAGTTTTGACACCAATTGGTTGATTGAACAAGAACTCTATAATCCAGAAGAAAAAGTATTGAATGAACCAAAAATAATGAACGCTGTCCGCGCAGCAATGAAAGAACAGCTAAACAGAGAGGGACTTGCCAATAGTGCCATTTGGACAGCGGCAATTCATTACAATGAGTTACACCATATTCACGTTCATATTGCGATTGTTGAACCAAATCCAACTCGTGAGTACAAAACATTTTCAAACAAAGATGGCTCAACCTATCAAGCAAGACGTGGCAGTCGTTCAAAAAAAAGCATTGATCGTTTTCGTAGTCAAGTTGCCAGTCAATTACTTGATCGTGATGAACCATTGGCCAGAATTTCCTCGTTAATTAGGAATGGATTTGGTAAACAAACGGGAAACTTTTCACGTACACCAAGTGAGGAATTGCAGTATCTTTATGGAAAGATCTATCACTCCTTACCACCTGATACGCGAACATGGAAATACAATATGAATGCGTTACAAGAAGCACGTCCACTGATTAATCGTTTCATAGATACGTATGTACAAACTTATGATGAAAAACCTTATAAAGAGCTTCAATTATTGTTAAAAGAAAACGCGCGGTTCTATGAACGGGTCTATGGAACAGGAACAAAAGAAGCAGATCGTGCCAATGATTTTATTACCAATAAAAATGAAGAACTTTATGCAAAATTAGGTAATGCTTTGTTAAAAGAAATGCGTGAACAATATAAACTAGAAAATCAAGGGAAGGCACGGCAAGGACAACCAAACTGGCAAGAACTTATCTATCAAGATAAGCCGACTGTAAAGCCTATTAAAGCAGACTTAGGGAAAATAAAAAAAGCTTTTCGTAAAGATTTTGAGAGTATGAAGAACCAACAAATTTATTTGAAAAATTTACAAAGACAGCAACAAGAAGAGCAGGGACCTTCTCGATAACGCTTGACTTTTTCTTTGATATGTATTACAATGTAATACATAAGAAAGGACTGATAATTATGGCTATGATTACTGTAAGAGTGAGTGATGAAGAAAAAGAATGGCTTTCTTACATGGCAGAATTTTTCGGTGTGACGTTGTCGGATTTGTTAAAAAGCTATTCAATGGAACAATTAGAAGATGAGTACGATAAACAAACAGCAGAAATTGCTCACAAACGATGGATTGAGCAAGGAAAAGAAACAATTTCTATGGACGAAATATTAAATGAGTTTGGTGGATTATAATGTCGTATCGATTAGAATTTACTCCTGATGTAAAAAAACAGTTAAAAAAAATGGATAAATATCAAGCGACATTGCTAACAAGATGGTTGTATCGAAATATTGATGGAACGGCCAATCCTAGAGAGCATGGAAAAGCTTTATCAGCAAATCGTGCAGGTCAGTGGCGATATAGGATAGGGAATTATCGTGTCATTGTAGAAATAGAAGATGAACGTCTTGTTGTTACAGCCATTCAGGTTGGCCACAGAAGAAATGTTTACGACAAATAAATAAAATAATTGGAAAGAATCAAGTAATGCTTACTTGGTTCTTTTTTTGTACATGGAGGTGCAAAAATGAATAAAGAGGACTATCAAAAATTAATGGAACAAGCAAAAAAAGTGACAATTACGTCTGTCATGGATGAGCAGGGAATGGACTATATTGATATGAGGAACTTTGCGCAGTCTGTTGAGCATGACAGCTTAATGATTGATAAACGAAAGAATCGTTTTTATTGGAACTCTCAAATTGAAGACGGAAAAGTAGTTAGTGGAGATACAATTGATTTTGTCAAACGTTTTTTTAACAAGAGTCATATGGAAGCACTGACTTATTTAGCAGAAGAAGAACATGAAAAGTTAACAACGCAAGAAAAAATGGCAAAACCTAAAGAACCGTTTCAATATTATTTTCAACACGCCAATACCTTTCAAGAAGCAAGAAATTATCTTGTAAATGAACGAAAAATAAGTCCTGTACTAGTAGATACTCTTCATAAAAAAGGGTTTATTCAACAGGATAAATACAACCAATGTGTGTTTGTTTGGTCGGATACAGGAAAAGCAGTAGGGGCGTCTATTATTGGGTCAGAATATAATCCTGAAAAGTATGGAAAACGTGGACGATTCAAAGGAATTGCTAGAAATAGTGAAAGTAATTTTGGTTTTAATGTCACACTAGGAACGCCTAATCGTTTGTATGTATTTGAATCCCCAGTTGACTTGTTAAGTTATTGGACGATGAACCCACAATTAAAAAATTGTATGCTAGCTGAAATGGAAGGCTTGAAAGAGCAATCCGTTTATAAATTTATGAATAATATGATTGTTTCAAAAGGCGCTACCCCGTATGAAGGTATTTATCTAGGAATAGATAACGACCCTGCAGGGCAGCGCTTTTTTGATAATCTTTCAAAGCTTTCTTACACAGACAAAGAGGGCAGGGACGTCGAATTTAAGCGTTGTGTGGCACATGACTTGGATATTCCCAAAGCCAACATTCCAATTTATTCAGAAGCAGCGAATCAGTATCATGTAGATTGGCGAATGATCGCTGCAACACATAAAGCATTGACGAATTTTTCTCCCGAAGGAAAAACCGCTAATGCTTGGGATGTCCAAGAATTCTTTTCAGGAGAAGATTTTGATTTAACTTTGGAAAGTCAACGTGTTGCTCAAAAGTTAAGTGAAATTGAATTAGCACCACAACAATATGATATTCCACGACTTTTTCAAGTACAGGAAGGATTAGATCCAATTAAATTGCGTGGTCTGCACCGAAAAGTGAGTACTTACTATGAAGATTATCAAAACCTTGGCTATCGGCCAACAGATGCTTTAGTGAAAGATTGGAACGACGCTTTACAATATCAAGTATTCACTCTACAAGAAGCAAGATTACTGGAGGCTGTATACCAACGAAACAATGAAGAAGAAATGAAAATAATTAAAGATGAACAAACGAAAAAGTACAAAGCACTCTCATTGTCTCAGCGGCAGTTTGAGCCTTTCTTTGAAGCAGACAGTCCTGCTGAAGCAGCCATGCTTGTGAAAAACTATGGCTTCCAAGCGGTAGACAAAGAAGATCGACAAAAATATCAAACAAAACGAAGTCCAGAATCGAAAAAAGAAACTGCATGGGCTATGAGTAGATAAGGAGTGAATGAAAACAATGGCGCTATTTGAACGATGGAAAGGACAACCAGACAGTCCAATACACCAAGAATTAGAACAACTGTATCGTATCACGGTGCAAGAACTTGTAAGGAATCCAAATGAATTACACCAATTTTTACGTTTTTCAGGCCAACTGTATAAATATGACATGGATAGCTTATTAGCTATCTATGCACAAGCACCGAATGCGAAGTTTATTGCTGATTTTGATACGTGGAAAAGAGTAGGTCGTAGTGTCACTTTAGGATCAAAAGCAATAAAAATTTTACGTCAAAAAGAGACAGGTGCTTTTTATCATGAAAATGTATTTGATGTTTCTCAGACCACAGGGAAAGATGTTCCTTTCCCTGATTGGCTGCTGAGTAAGGAAACCTTTACTGAAACGATGACCAAATGGGCGTCAATGCGTGAGGATGAAAGACTCGCAGACGAACATAATCCTCATAAATTGCTAACAGAAGCAATCAAAGGAGCTATTCATGAACAAATTAATGGTATTGATTTAGGAATAGCGGAAGATTTAGCAGCTGTTTCTAATTATGTTCTTCTTTCTAAGTTAGGACAAGCCCCTAGCTTTTCAGGAATTAAAGAAAGTGTACAGCGCTTATTTGAAAATGAAGCGTTACTGATTGAACATTACCCCCAATTATTAACCGTGAATCGTATCACCTTGGCAGGCATTCGCCAAGCTAAAAAAGAATTGTTAGTTGAAAAGGAGACTGAAAATGAACGCATTAGAGAAACTAAACGCTTACGAGAAACAGAGAGACAAGGAAGAGGGAATGACACGGAGAACCGAGCCACTCGTCAAACTAACATACAAAGAGGGACTCGACGGTCTGATGTATCCAGAAATCAACGAACCGAAGAACAATCACACCTTATCGCTAATGGAGCAACGCATACAACAATACCTGATGACGTATCAACCAAACCTATACAACGAACTCCTACTAACGCAAGAGTTGATGACGGTTCTTCCTCAGATGGAAGCCAAGTATCACAGCCAAGTGGCAAAGAACTTCGAGACGCTCAATCAGAACGAGAAGCCGAAGGAGCAACCAAGGGAACGAGAGAAGCAACTGAATTACCTAAAAACACAGGCGATGGAATTAGCGAACAGTCAACTATTTCCGACCAATTAGGACCTCAAAAAGAAAAAATAACCACCCATGAAATCGAACGAACGTTAATTAAACATGGAACTGGCATTCAAGAAGGAAAATACAAAATAATGGACTTCTTTCAAAAAGAACCGAATGCGCTAAAAAGACGGTCTTTTGTGAAAGAAGCCTTTGGTATTGGAGGAGCTTCTGGTTATGGCAATGGCACTGTTGCTATTCGATATAATCATGAAGGGATTCAATTCTTTAAGTATAATACAGCCTCACCTATCGAAATAAAAAAAACATGGGCAGAAGTGAGTACCCTCATTCGTAAGTTAATCGAAACCGATCAGTATCTGAATGAGGAAGAAAAAAAAGCCTACACACACTATATTCAAGAAAAAGAGACCGTACAAAAACCATTAACAACGGAACAAGAAAAAGAGACGGTTCTTTCAGATGCGGAAGTGGCTTGGATAGAATTGCCTGAAACCTATCGCTATCAACGGCTGTTTGAGAAAGCCTATTTAGTCAACGAAAAGGGAGAAATGGAAAGAGAAGCCGTTGAGATCCTCTTAGAGGATGGAAAAACCTATTATCGTCCGTTTAACAAGCCTGCAGCACCAGTTGGTGAAAACGCAGAGAAAAATCAATCTGAAAGTGAAGAATTAGATCTATTCGCCTTTGATTTTGGGACAAAACAAGCACTTTCTGGGACAAAAGAGCAAAAGGTAAAAGAGAAAACGTTTGTTGAGCAAGAAGAACGAACAGCCATAGAATTTTCGTTCCCTGAAGAAACTACAAACTTCTACAGTGATACACCAAAACAAAAACTTGCAGACAATTTAGCTGCTTTACGCTTACTGAAAACCTTAGAACAAGAAAACCGATTAGCAACCAGTGACGAGCAGCAAATTTTAGCAAAATATGTTGGTTGGGGTGGGTTAGCAGATGTTTTTGATGAAACCAAAAGTAATTTTTCACAAGAAAGAAAAGAATTAGAAACCTTATTAACAGAAGAAGAATATGCTAGTGCGAGAGAAAGTGTATTAACCGCATATTATACTGACCCACTGATAATCAAAGAAATTTATCGGTCATTGAAACGCTTTGGTTTTTCTTCTGGTAGAATTTTAGACCCTGCTATGGGAACAGGAAACTTTTTTGCGGCAATGCCTTCAGAAATGCGTGAACAAAGTGAATTGTACGGAGTGGAAATTGATTCGCTTTCCGCTCGATTATCGAAACAATTGCACCAAAAAACAGTCATTCAAGAAAAAGGGTTTGAAGAAACGCTATTTACTGAAAATAGTTTGGATGTGGTTGTGGCCAATGTTCCGTTTGCAGATATACGCTTAACAGACAATAAAACACTCAAAAAGTATTACATTCATGATTATTTTATTAAACGTTCCATTGACCTTGTACATGAAGGTGGGATTGTCGCAGTCATTACCTCTTCTGGAACAATGGATAAAAAGGACGCGTCTTTTCGTAAAGAGTTATCTCATAAAGCCGATTTAATTGGTGGTGTACGTTTACCAAACACTGCGTTTAAGCAAATTGCAGGTACAGAAGTAACTACGGATGTTTTATTCTTTAGGAAACATAGCGGCATACAAGAACAAGCAGAAGAACAATTACTTGAGCGTAGACAAGCACTTTGGGTTGAAACTACCAATGTCCCTTCAGGAATTACAAGAGAAGATGGTAGCGTTCAGCCACCGATGACCATGAATAATTATTTCCATAAACATATGCTGACGCATACGTTGGGTAGGTATCATTTCAAAAACTACCGAGGAGGAACGTATACGCTTAATCCAAGAGAAGAAAAACCTTGGCAGACAGAGTTACCAAAAGTTCTAAACAGACTGGAAGGGCAGTTTCTTTCCGCTGAAACGATGAAACTCTCCTTACCAGCGGTATTGCCGACTGTTGAAGAAGTACAAGAAACAGTTATGGATTTGGATATTCCTAAGTTCAGTTTTGGGGAACAGAATGGTGACATTTATTATCACGGACTAGAGGGCATTCAAAAGCAAGAATTAAAACCAACACCGAAAAAACGGCTACAACAAATGATTCAGCTTCGCGACCTTGTTTCTGAGGTGATTGCTTACCAACAAGACTTGGACTTTGAATCGTCGCTCTTTGAAGAAAAACTGCACCGTTTAAATGAAGCTTATGATAAATTCGAACGGAAGTATGGCTATCTAAACAGTCCAACCAATACCCGTTTGTTTTATGAGGACGACCGTTTCGCACTTTTAATGTCCATTGAAGTGCCGCAAAAAGATGGTTCTTATACCAAGTCTGCTATTTTCCATGAAGCAACGATTCGTCCAATTGAGCCTGTTACAAGTGTTCACTCCGCTTTAGAAGCACTCAATCATAGCTTGGCCAAACAAGGGGCAGTCGATATTCCGTACATGAACAAACTCTATAATGTTCCTGAAACACAGCTGTTAGAAGAATTGAAAGGGCATATATTTGTTGATGTAGAGAAATATATTGAAAATGATGAAAAGCTAACGAACAGTTACGTCACAAAAGAAGCGTTTCTTTCAGGAGATGTGAAGAAAAAATTGTCCTTATCCAAAGCGCTAGCGAGGAAAAATCCACTCTTTGAAGAGAACGTTCAAGCTTTGGTGTCCGTTATTCCAAAAGACTTAGGCATTGAAGATATTTCCTATGAACTTGGTGCAAGTTGGTTGCCATTAGAAATCTATCACGATTTTATGGAAGAGAAATTCCAATTAGATCCTTTTTTTCTTGAAAGACAAATGGTTGCGGTGGAATACAATGAATTTACAGACACGTACCATATTAAGGGGAAAAACGTTCGGAATTCTATTGTTGTTACCACTGAATATGGAACGGAACGAGCTAATGCCTATCAATTGCTAGAAAAATCCTTGAACTTTAAAACAATTTCTATCTATGACCAAGTAGAAAAAATGATTGATGGCGAAAGAAAAAAAGTATCTGTTTTAAACGTGGATGAAACCATGTTGGCACGCACCAAACAAGACCACCTGAAAAAAGAGTTTAAATCATGGCTGTTTTCAGACCCTAAGCGAGCAAAAACACTACTATCTATTTACAACGAGCGATTTAATCGGATACGTCCACGAACGTACGACGGGGAACATTTACTTTTTGAGGGATTGAATCAACAGTTTACCTTACGACCTCATCAGAAAAATGTTGTGGCACGTATTGTGGAAACAGGACGAGCTTTGATGGCGCATGAAGTAGGGGCAGGAAAAACGGCCAGTATGATTGCGGCCGGCATGATGATGAAAGACCAAGGGCTGATCAAAAAGCCAATGTATTGTGTCCCTAACCATTTAACGGAACAGTTCGGCCAAGAACTTTTACGTTTTTACCCGTCTAAAAAAGTCTTAATCACTACAAAAAAAGATTTTGAAAAGAAGAATCGGCAAAAGTTTATTTCTCGAATTGCAACAGGGGAGTATGACGCGGTGATTATTGGACATAGTCAAATGGAAAAAATTCCGTTAAGTAAAGAACGGCGAGAAGCCCTGATACAAAGAGAGTTGACCGAGCTTCGTCAAGGCATTCAAGAAACCAAAGCCCAATCAGGCGAAAGTTGGAGTTTAAAACAAATGGTCAGCTTTGAAAAACGCCTAAAAGAAAAGTTAAAAGCCCTACAAAATGAAGAATACAAAGATCATTTACTTACCTTTGAAGAATTAGGAGTAGATTTCTTATTTGTGGATGAAGCACATGCCTATAAAAACCTTTATACGTATACAAAAATGTCGAATGTCGCGGGGGTAAACACGTCAAACAGTCTACGGGCCAGTGATATGTATATGAAGTGCCAATACTTGTTAGAAAAGAATCATGGCCGTGGGGTGGTATTTGCGACAGGAACGCCAATTTCCAATTCAATGAGCGAATTGTATACCCTACAACGGTTTTTACAACCTGACGAGTTAGCACGTATGCGCTTAACAACCTTTGACCGCTGGGCTTCAACGTTTGGGAAAGTAGTTAGCGCTCCTGAAATCAATCCAGAGGGTACGAGTTTCCGTATGAAAAATCGGTTTGCAAAGTTCCACAACCTACCAGAATTAATGTGTTCTTTCCAATTGGTGGCAGATATTCAAACAAGCGAACAGTTAGCCCTTCCTGTGCCTGCGATTCAAACAGGCAAACCACAGCTTGTTGTTTCCGAGCCAAGCCCTTATCAAGAAGAAAAAATGATTGAACTAGGGGAACGTGCAGACGCAATCAGAGAAGGGGTAGTCGCGCCGTTTGAGGATAATATGTTAAAAATTACGCATGAAGCCAAGCTCATGGCGATTGACCCTCGCTTGTTAGACCCGTCTATCCCTGCGTATCCAGAAGGAAAATTATTCCGCTGTGCCGAAAGTGCTTATCGTATTTGGAAAACATCTGAGTCTCAGCGTTCCACACAGATAATCTTTTCTGATAGTGGCACACCCAAATCAACTCAATTCAATGTGTATGATGAAGTCAAACGACTGTTAATTGAAAAAGGAATCCCTGAAAAGGAGATTGCTTTTATTCATTCTGCAAAAAATGACCGTCAACGAGAAGAATTATTCGAAAACGTCCGTCAAGGAGAAATTCGTATTCTTTTAGGGAGTACGGAAAAACTCGGTACAGGAACAAATATTCAAGATAAGTTGCTCGCTGTCCACCATGTGGATGTCCCTTGGCGACCAAGTGACTTAACACAGCGTGATGGGCGAATTGTGCGTCAGGGAAACGAAAACAAAGAAGTCCAGATTTATCGTTATGTTGCAAAAAATAGTTTTGATTCGTTCTTGTGGCAAACCCAAGAAAACAAGCTCAAATTTATCAATCAAATCATGACAAATAAAAGCATGGCACGTTCTGCCGAAGATATTGACCAGACGATGATGTCGGCAGCAGAAGCAAAATCAATCGCCACCAACAATCCCTTGCTTTTAGAAAAATTAACATTAGATAAAAAAGTGATGGAGTATCAGCTTTTACAAAGTAGTTGGCAATCTTCACGCATTTCCTTACTGGAAAAAGTGGAAACACGGTATCCAAAACGTTTAGAGGAAATTCGCCAATCGTTAGAATTGTATGAAGAAGATCGACAATTGGTTGCTGAGGAACTAAGCAAAGAGTTTTCAATTGAGTTACAAGGAACAATTTACACCGAGAAAAAAGAAGCCCTCGACGTATTCAATCAATTATTGCCTGCACCAACGGATGGGACACAAACAAAAACAATCGGACGGTATCGTGGACTAACCTTGTCTGTCGCGCCTTCACAATTGGGGCAAGTGATTGTTCTCCTTGATGGAAAAGTGACCCACAAAGCAGCGGTTGAGCGCAATGGGACAGGTTCCTTTGTTCGATTAGATAATGTTTTAAAAGCAATCCCTGAGACAATCAATGACTTAAGAAATGAACAGGCAGACATTCAACGAAATGCTCTACAAGCAAAGGAACAGTTAGAAAAACCCTTTGAACAGGAAGATGAGTTAAAAGAACTGTTGCAGCGACAAACTGACTTGAATTTATCCATTGAAATGGGACAAAAAACGTTGCCTGAAAAAGAAAAAATCGTCAAAGCACCAACTCTGACAAAACCAAATTCGTCAGAAGAGAATCAGTACCAACAAGAAACACCCTATTTATCTCACTAGGGAATAAAAGCATGTCCTTTTTTAAGGTATTCCTTGATACATACACGTATACGTGTTATAATTAAGGTGTACTAAGAAAGGACGTGTTTTTTTGAAGTATAAAACAAGTGAAGCGCACCGACGTGCCAGTAAAAAATACCGCCAAGAAAATAAAGAAACCGAGCGAATCAACACCTACAGACGGATGGCACGTTTATTTATCAATAAACATTCAGATATTCCTGACCTCTTTCAATTGCAAGAATTACTAAATCAACGGTTTTTGTCTTTGATTGAAGAGGCGACACCACAAGAAAAAGAAGCTTTATTCAACGAATATCTTTCTCGTCAAGAAAAAGGGTTAGAAAAAGAAAAGGAGCGTGAAAAAAATGATTGTTATTGACTATATTTTCGCATGGTCAGAGAAAATTGTGGACGTGGGGATTGGGTCTTTATTGAAGCTGCTTACATTGGTTTTACAGTTCATTGGTCGAGGGTTCTCCCAGCTAGTAGGACAGACACAACCTAGCTCAGCCATACATGGTGCGTTACTCTTTTTAGCTTTTGTTGTGGTGATTGGTTTAGGGATAATCGCTGTTTATCTTGCGCCATGGTTAGTAGTAGGATTGTTTGTTGTTTTCCCACTTACATTAATCGCTTTAAAATATACGTTAGGATGGCTGATTCTATTTGGACTTGCTTACTTTACGTATCAGATGAGTAAAAAACTGATTCATTCTATCCTATATTTTTTTAAGGCAAAAGAAGCAACGGAATAATTACTGGAGGAGATTTTATGAAACAAACAGTACATGCGGTTTTATATACAAAACCACATTGCATTCAATGTAAGATGAGTACCAAGTTGATGGACGACTTAGGATTACCCTATGAAAATACGTACTATGGCAATTCAGAAGAAACTAACTCAATTGAAGTGGATAGTCAAAATGAACGAAAAAGATCATGGAGCGAACAGAAAGTAGAAAAGTTAAAAGCCAAGTATGGTATTCATAGCTTACCACTGATTAAAATTATTGATGATGAAACAGAAGAAGAGTTAGAACATTGGGCAGGATTCAAGCCAGATCGTATTAAGTATTGGCAAGCGATAAATGTAAAGGACAAGTAATCGATGGATAAAATGATAGATTTCATTGAGAAATGTTTTGCGGTAGGATGGACACTATTTTGGTTTGGAAGCTTAGCATTTATTACTGTAGGTATGGGTTCGTCAGCATTTGAGGGCAGGTGGACATTATTTTGGAGTTTAGGCTTTGGGTTTCTTATTTTCTTAGCTGCTATTTTGATAGGCTTACAAAAATGTGTCTCTATATTTTACTGTACAAGAAAAATAAGCGCATTGAATTTAAAAAAAGCTGCCCACTTCATCAGTTTAATTGCTTTCTTATACATGGGCATTCTTTTCAGTGTCGTTTCATTCATTGAGCCAAAGGAAAATACTTGGAAATTAGCGATTTTTGGTTGGATTGCTTTTGTTTTTATGACTGTTTCCTATTGGTTTGAGTACCAACAGTTCAAAAGAAAAAGATAAGGTGGTAGGTATAATGGGAAATGCCAACGACAGAATAACTCAGTATACAAAGAGTGTCAAACAAAGAATCGTTGAGCTAGAAATAGGTCTTAGAGTACAAGATAAACAAATTGCTAATAATTATAAATTGAAAAATTTGGAAAGCAAAAAGAAAGGGCGGAAAGATAAAAATGATTAATAATGTGACTTTAGTCGGTCGATTAACCAAAGATGTGGATTTACGCTATACAAGTAGCGGGACGGCAGTCGGACAATTTACGTTGGCCGTCAATCGAAACTTTACCAATCAAAATGGCGACCGTGAAGCAGATTTTATCAATTGTGTAATTTGGCGAAAAGCGGCTGAATCGATGGCTAATTACGCACGTAAAGGTAGTTTACTAGGAATTACTGGACGTATTCAAACACGAAACTATGACAATCAGCAAGGACAACGTGTTTATGTGACGGAAGTGGTTGTAGAGAATTTTCAATTGTTAGAATCCAAAGAAATAAGCGAACAACGTCGGGCAAATACCCCTGCACCTACAATAAATGGGCAACAGGCCAATAACCAACAGCAGACACCACTTCCTGATCCACTTGATCCTTTCTCAAAGGATTCTAGCCCAGTGAATATCTCGGATGATGACTTGCCATTCTAAGCGCTTTTCAATCAACGAAAGGATTGATTTCTATGCCTAAAAATAACAAGATAATTTCTTTAGATTTTCAAGAAAAAACTGTTAAGTATAATCCACTACAAGCATGGAGAGACGCTTTACAGGCAGAATTAGAAGTAAATCACTATACTTTGTCTGCACCAGAAACGTATTTCCCCGACGCCCCAGTCGATGATTCCATTGACTTATATACACTTAATAATAAACTGGCTGTTTTAGAACCAACCAAACGAATCGTGATGTTTCGGAATATGCACTTTTCGATTATCTTTCACCAACAGACAGAGGATTGTTTGTTGTTAGAAACTAACACTTTGGCGTCTGGGATTGATGCGGTTTTATTAGCCAATAAGTTTCAAGAAGAGAAAGAGATTATTCAGAAGCATGCTAAATATCTACTACAAATGTTCTTATCGGAGGGAAATGAAGATGAATAAAAAATTACTAGGATTGGTATCAATAGCTATTCTGACCCTTTTATTTTTAGGTGGGTGTGGAAATAAGAACTTGAATGAAGTTCTGACTGACGGAACAGGTAAATGGGAGTTACAGTCTTTAGATGACACGTCTCATTCTGCAAAAATAGCTTTTTTTACTACAGGAAAAGCAAACTTTTTAGCTGGTAACCATGAAATCGAGTTAGATTATAAAGTAAATGACAAAAATACTGAAATTGAATTAGCTAGACCTGATTCGGATGACGCGATAGTAAAGCTAACGGAGATTAAAGTTTCTGACAAAGAGACAATCGAAGCAAATAGTCAACAAGGGACTTCAGGCGATAAAGAGAAAGTAAAATTAACTAAAATTAATTAAAAGTACGAGAATCCTACTATTTGACCAAACTAATAAATAAAAGGGAGGTAACATAATGTCAAACAGACCGGAGCTTAATCTGGATAAAAAAAAGATTAAAAATATGGAATATACATTTATAAAAGAAATTGATTCTCAAAAAGGGCTAGTTTTCAAAGAAGATATTATATTTTCTAAAAGTAATATATCCATATTCTTATTTGCTAAAGATATGTTTATCAGAAGTATTACAAAGGAAGATTTAAAAAATTATGAAATTGAGTTTTTAGTAGTACTATCTACAATAATTGCAGATTGCACGAAAAATTTTTATAATTATTTCTTTATGGAAAATTCCAAGGAATATCCTTATGAATTTATACTTGATGTAAACCGATTAGTAGGTATATATTACGCTACAAATACATTAGCACATAGATACAAGATAAACAGTGCCTCTTTATTTTTATTTTTGCAAAGCCTAAAAAAATTTATTGATTCTTAATATAGTAAAAGCAGAATCGTCTAGATTAGGGAATCTGCTTTTCTCATAGACCGTCTCAATTTCAATTATACGTTTGAACAGCTGCAACAATCAATCGACCACTGATTGATTATCTCTTTTTCCAGTCGTTTTCCGCCGACTGGAAAAAGAGATAGATTTGTAAAAAAGTGATTTGTGCTTATTACAATTCTTTTATAGCATTTTATAAAGGAGTATACAAATATTTTACTAAAGATAAATAATAAAAGTTTAGGAGTGAAAAAATGAATAAGTTTCAAAGTTGGCTTATGGCCAATAAAAATCTGTTAATTACAAGTCTAGTAATGTGTCAAGTGTTAGTTTTAAGCATTGGAATAATCAACTTTCCTTATATTGACGACACAGGAAGGCAAATTGATGGCAATACGGATTTTGCTAGAAGTTATTCTCGTTGGGGTAGCGAAATTGGTTCTTGGTTAGTTCAAGGGAGTAGACACCTTACGGATATGGGGTTGTGGACGCATATTATTTCTGGATTCATTGTATCAGTGACAGGTATTATCATTGTTTACTCTTTTCATAAGAAACTATCTCTTTTAGCTTTAACGGCAGCCATGTTGGTTGGCTTTAATCCTTGGTTTTTACAAAATTTAAGTTTCAGATTCGACAGTCCTTACATGTCTTTGAGCCTTTTATTTTCTGTTCTTCCATTTCTTTTTTGGAATAAAAATAAAGTCTTATTTTTGGCTGTTTCTATTTTAAGCATTTTTTTGATGTGTAATACTTATCAGGCGTCTTCGGGGATCTATGTTGTGATGGTATTAGCATTATCACTGAAGCAGCTGTTAGACAATCAATCCTTTATTGCTGTGCTTAAAAAAGCGATTGTAGCTATGATTAGCTATATAAGCGCCATGTTTCTTTATCTTATTGAAACAAAATTTAACCCTGAAATAGCAACACGAGGCGGTATGACAACAATCGCGAGCGTTAAGGATATACCTAAAACAGTCGTGGTAAATAGTCAAATGTATCTGTCAAAAATAACTGATCAGAGTACAAAACTATGGATACTTTTGTTTTTTATTCTAGTAATTTTCTTTGTTTTAAGTACGGTTCTTAATGCGAAAGTATCGCCTGTTAAAAGCTTTTTGTACGTAGTATTATTTCTATTTTTAGGTTCTATTTTGAGTTACGGCGTCTTTTTAATCTTTCCGGAAAAGCTTCTGTTAATTTCACCTAGGTACGGCTATGGATTTAGTTTTTTTGTAGTTTCAGTTGTCATGCTTACTTTGGCAAATACTTCTAAAAACGTGCTAGGATATGTTTCAAAAACAGCAGTTTGTCTTTTCTGTGTTTACCTTTTATCTTTTACATTTGTTTATGCTAGTGCGTTAAGTCACCAAAAGGAATCCTTTGAACGGCAAAGTATGATATTAGCCGATGATTTAAAAGACCTAGTGAACCGTGACACGGTCACCGTGCATAGTACGTCTTTATTTAAGGATTCGCCAGTATTTGTCAATAGTTCGAAGAATTATCCTATATTAAAAGAACTGGTTCCACCAAATGAAGCACTTTATTGGCCAAATCAGTTTTTATTTAGAACGTACACTGGTTTATATGTGAACATGGAGATTTTTGATATTAACGCATTGAATAAAGAAGAAAGTGAGTTAATGAAATCTAATTATTACCATGACATTTATGTAAAAGATTCAGAAGTATTTGTTCATGTTAAATAATCTTGAAATAAAATTAATATCAAGGCAATTGAAAGGCAAAGGCAGATACTGTAAAATAAAAATAGCCATTTCAGATTTAACTATTTTCTTACAGACTAAATGAATCAATCGTTTAGTTCTATGAGTATTTATTAGAAATGAAAGGCTAAAATAAGTTATAACCTTAGAGACTGTCTCCCACCAAAGAGACAGTTTTTATTATATCTTTAATTATGAAGAAAAATAATACTCAAGTCGGGCATACTTGATTTGTGTAAATTTTGAGTATACTTAAAATGGATTTTTGAAAATCGCTATGTTACACTATTTTCGACCGTCTATTATACATGTCTATTATATACAATTGAAAAAGGAGCAAAAAATGACAAAAATTGGCTATATTCGTGTTTCATCGATGGATCAAAATTTGGATCGACAACTCTTGGAAATGGAAAAATTACAGGTAGAAAAAATCTTTCAAGAAAAAATCAGCGGGAAAGATACGAACCGACCAGAGTTTCAAAAGTTATTGCGCTATGCCCGTGAGGGTGATATTCTCTTTTTTGATTCACTAGACCGCTTAGGCAGAGATTATGATGACATCAAAGAAACAGTTCTTTATTTCAGGAAAAACAATATAGAAGTAAACTTTTTAGACGCGCCGTTTTTGAACTTCAATACTGGCAATGATTTACTTGATAAAGCTATGTTTGATATGTTTTTATCGCTGCTTAGTTACATTGCGCAAAATGAACGGGAAAAAATCAGAGATCGACAACGTCAAGGAATTGCAGCAGCAAAAGCAAAAGGAATTTACAAAGGTCGTCCCGCTGTTTACACACCAGACTCTCCTGACCCACAAAAACAAGTAATCTATCATAACATTGTTTCTATGCTTACAGCTGATGAGCCAGTAGCAAAGATTGCTAAACAGAATCATGTATCACGAGAAACCGTCTATAAAATCAAGCGAAAGCTAAAATCTAGTGTTTCAGAAAGCGATTCTAAGCCCATTTTAAAATAAGCAGTACTACCAATATACCAACCTACAAAAAATAGAATGGAGAGATTATTAATGATGCGAAAAGCTTACGATCGTTGGGGATTAGAAATAAATAGTTTTAATCGAAATATCGCTTTTTCTGTAGATTGTGATTGCGGAAAATTAGCAAAATTAGTTTCCCAAAAAAATTATTTTGAATGTCCTGCTTGTCACCGCAAGTATAAATTAAACTTAGGTCATTATGTTGAAATACGTAATTAAATATTATAGTTAACGCTTGAAATGTTAAATGTTATGTGTTAATATGTTATTAACACATAACATTTAACACAAGGAGTGATTAACTTGACAAAAATTATTACTACAGGGAATTTAAAAGGTGGTGTAGGTAAGACTACTAATGCTGTATTGCTTAGTTATACTTTAGCAAAAAAAGGTTATAAAACATGCCTATTAGACTTTGATATGCAAGCTGACGCCACCGATCTTGTTTTTACAACAATGGAATTTGTTTATAAACAAGATATATCCGATAAATTTGAATATACCTTTTATAGTGCAATTAAAAAGGGTCAACCAAGAAAATCAATTATTCACGTTACTGAAAATTGGGATTTAATTCCTTCAGACACTGATTTAGTAAATTATCAAGATTTTTTAGATGATAATCTTAAAACAAAAAAAGAAAAAGATTTTTTCTTAAACTCCATATTAAATGGAATTAAAGAAAGCTATGATTACATTATTATAGATGTACCACCCACAATAAATATCTACACCGATTCTGCAATAGTAGCTAGTGACTATATACTAATAGTTTTACAGACACAAATGAAATCATACAGAAAAGCTGTCCGATATGCTAACTATTTATCACAATTGAGAGACACGTATGATTTAAACGTTAAAGCACTTGGAATACTACCTGTTTTAATGGAAAACAATTCAGAATATGATGAACAAATTATCAATCAAGCAAAAGAAGAGTTTGGTATTGAAAATATATTCAAAAATCCAATTAAACAGTTAAGAAGAATTAAAAGGTTTGATTGGACAGGTATAACTAATAATCTTACTGATGCTCACGATAACAAAGTTCATTCATTATATGATAGTGTTGCCAACGAGTTAATTACTAGAATTGGAAAGGACGAAATCAATGACAAATAGCAAAGATATATTTAATAGAAAACCTACTCAGGCAGTTCCTAAAAACAGTAGTAATAATCAATATCTTTCAAATAAGAAAGAAAGTGTTTCTTCAAAGTCTTTTCAAAATAAAATTTTGCATCCTGAATCTGAGTTAAAAACTGGTCAGAATGTACGTTTACACAAAGAAACTCATGCGTTAATAAAAGCAATATCCTTAAGTAAAAATACAGAATTATATTCTATCGTTCAGGAAAGTTTAGAATTATATTTAAAATCATTAGATAAATCTGAACAAAAAGAAATTTGGAAAAAGTTAGAATCATTAATTGAATTAAAAATAATTAAAATATAAAATATTAAATGTTATTAACAATTAATATTTAACATTTTTTGTTTTTAAGTGATTAATACAGGTTTAAGCATATCAATAACACATAACACATAACACATTGTTATTTGTTATGTGTTATGTGGAAACGTTTATTTAAAGCGGTTTACATTCATTATCTTTTCTTGTATGCTATATTAAAAAATAAAAAAAACCCACACTAAGTGTGAAGTTTTGCAGTTTGGCGACTTTGAACTTCACACTCATTCTGAGCGGGAAAGAAATTATTTATTTGAGATTAATTTACATTGTAATTATAACATACTAACTGACATTCTCTCAATAATAATAATTTATGTTTCTTCCTGCCGTTCAACTGTGGTATAAGAAATGAGGAATACTATTATGTCTAATTTTACTTTTATTAAATCTGAAAGAGCTTATGAAACAAAGTTTTTTCAGTTCCCGCAAATTCTTTTATACGGAGATAATTACAAACACTTAAGTGATAGTGCGAAATTAGGGTATATGGTTTTACGAGATCGATTGGACTACTCCTTAAAAAACAACTGGATTGATGAAGAAAACAATGTTTATTTTATTTTTACTAATAAGGAATTAAAAACTCTATTCAATTGGTCTAATGACAAACTAAACAAAGTAAAAAAAGATTTAGAGAAAGCTGGGTTACTTTACCAAAAAAATATGGGGTTTGATCCTGTAAAACGAAAAAATATTCCTAATAGACTGTACTTAGCAGATTTAGAAGTTACAGCAAAAGATGTATATCTTAAAACAACTGAATCCCTTGATACAAGCGGAAATCCGAAAATCGGACACCGTACCATATCAACTGAATCCCTTGATACAAGCGGAAATCCGAAAATCGGACACCGTGCCATATCAACTGAATCCCTTGATACAAGCGGAAATCCGAAAATCGGACACGATCTATACAATACTATTACTATAGACACATATAAAGATACAGTAATAGATACGACAAAAGAAGAATTACAACATCGTGAATTATTGCAATCTTTCTCTGAAACCCAAGAACAGACTTTTTTAGATAAACACTGTTTAGAGTTAATTGCCTTATTTAGTAACACGATTCAAGAAGCACACAATGCTGTTGGCATTATTATTCGGGCAAAGAACAAACAAGAAAAAAAATATGGCCGAGTATTAATTGCAGAAGATTGGCAAGAAGAAATTGAAACCACCTTACGCAAGGTCTACCATAAAATTAAAACAGATGCTAAAATTAAGAATGTTGATAATTACATGTTTGGGGCTTTTTGTACAACCTTTGAGAATTGTCTGATACAATTACAGTCGTGGGAACAAAAAAATGAGTCTCAAACGGTTGTAACATTACATGATTGGGTAGAAAAAAAATAGAGCTTGGAGGAATGCAAAAGTGAAAAAGTGTAAGAAATTGTGTTTTATTGGAATTGGTTTATTACCGTTGATGTTAGCCAGTTGTGGTACAAATAATGCAAAAAACGATTCACAGGAAAAATCAGGAAAAAATGAAAAACAGGTAGCTACTTTAACAGCAGGCACGCCAGTTCAAAGCTTAGACCCAGCTACAGCGGTAGACCAGACAAGTATTACTTTATTGGCAAATGTAATGGAGGGATTGTATCGATTAGACGAAAAGAATCAACCTCAACCAGCTTTAGCAGCAGGGCAACCAAAGGTATCGAATGATGGGAAAACATATACCATTGTAATAAGAGATGGGGCTAAATGGTCTGATGGAACTCCCATTACTGCTGAAGATTTTGTAGTTGCTTGGCAAAGAGTTGTAGACCCTGAAACTACTTCTCCTAACGTGGAGCTATTTTCAACTATAAAAAATGCAAAAGAGATTATTTCTGGTAAACAACCTAAGGAAAAGCTTGGAGTCAAAAGTAATGGCGAACAAACATTAATAATTGAATTAGAAGAACCAACCCCTTACTTTACTGACCTATTAGCGCTGACTGCTTATTTTCCAGTGCAACAAAAAGCAATCAAAGAAAACGGAAAAAACTATGGAACATCTCAAAAATCAATCAAAACAAATGGTGCGTATGATCTAGCTAATTTAGATGGAGTAGGAACATCTGATAAATGGACGATTGAAAAAAATGAAAAATATTGGGATAAGAAACATGTATCTATGAAAAAAATTAATTTCCAAGTTGTCAAAGAAATTAATACAGGAATTAATTTGTATAATGACGGACAACTGGACGATGTGCCACTTGCTGGAGAATATGCGAAACAATACAAAAAAGATAAAGAATATTCAACAACGTTAATGGCGAATACGATGTTTTTAGAAATGAACCAAACTGGAGAGAATAAACTTTTAAAAAATAAAAATGTCCGAAAAGCGATTAGCTATGCAATTGATAGAGATAGCTTAGTCGAAAAATTATTAGATAATGGCTCTATTCCTTCTGTTGGTGTTGTACCTGAAAAAATGGCTTATAATCCAAAAACAAAAAAAGATTTTGCCAATGAAAAATTAGTGGAGTTTAACAAAAAACAGGCAAGTACTTATTGGGAAACTGCCAAAAGTAACGATAAGGTCTCTGAAAAACTAGAATTAGATATTTTAGTAGGTGACGGAGAGTTTGAGAAAAAAGCAGGAGAATTTTTACAAGGTCAATTAGAAGAAAACTTAGAAGGATTGAAAGTTAATATTACACCAGTACCTGCTAATGTATTTATGGAACGTTTGACGAAAAAAGATTTTGCAATAAGTCTAAGCGGGTGGCAGGCTGATTATGCAGACCCAATTAGTTTTTTAGCAAACTTTGAAACCAATAGTCCATTGAATCATGGTGGATATTCCAATAAAAACTATGATGAATTAATTAAGGATACTTCCTCTAAACGCTGGCAGGAGTTAAAAAAAGCGGAAAAGTTAGTAATAGATGATGCGGGTGTTGTGCCAGTGTTTCAAGTGGGAATAGCTCGGCTTCAAAAAAATACAATAAGCAACTTAATGATTCACCCTGTTGGAGCTAGATATGATTACAAAAAAATGATGGTACAAAATTAGAGGAGAAGCTATGGAATTAGTACGTAGAATTTTTTTAGATAAACGTGAGATTGTACTTGTTGGAACCTCTCATATATCTAAAGAGAGTGCAGAATTGGTAAAAGAGGTAATTGAAAAGGAAAATCCAGATATTGTTTGTTTAGAATGGGATAAAACAAGGTACAATAAATATATGAATCCTGATGAATGGTCAGATACAGATATTGTTCAAGTAATTAAACAAAAAAAATTAATAGTTTTGATATCAAGTGTAATATACAGTTTAATTCAAAAACATTTGGCAAAAATAAATGATTCTGTGCCAGGAGCAGAATTTTTCCAAGCAGTGAATAGTGCAGAAAAAAGTGGTGCTAAATTAGCTTTAGTCGATAGAGATTCACAAATTACATTTAAACGTTTTTGGCGGTTGATACCTCTAAGAAAAAAGGCTCTTTTTCCACATGCTTTTGGTAAAGTTTTAGAAGGAGCAGAAGATTCTAAAGAAGAAATGAAGAAACTTCTTAATTCAGAAAATTTTGAACCTATATTTGAGCAATTACAGCAAACATATCCTGAATTGTGGGAATCTTTTTTAATTGAGAGAGACTTATATATGTCTACAAAAATTCTAAATGAAGAAGGAAAAAAAATAGTTGTTATTATTGGTCAGGCGCACTTAAATGGAGTTGAGAAAAATATAAAGGAAAATCGAAAAGCAAATATTGAGGAATTAGACGGATTACCACCCAAACTTTGGTCAACTAGGGTTTTAGAAAGTATTATACCTTTAATAATTATTGGTTTATTGATTTATTCTTTTGTTTTAGGAATGGATATAGGTATAAATCAAATCATTCGATGGGGTATATGGAATGGCGGCGTAGCTGCACTCTTTACTGTTTTAGCACTGGCTAATCCATTGACGGTTATTACTTCTTTAGTACTTGCTCCACTTGCAACGTTACTACCAATGGTATCAATAGGTGTATTTTCTGCAATAGTAGAAGCTACCATCAGAAAACCTAAAGTTCATGATTTTCAAACAATGGATGAAGATTTGCTATCAATAAAAAAAATATATAAAAATAGGGTATTGAGAATATTTTTGGTATTTATTTTAGCAAGTATCGGTGGTACTGTTGGAAATATCATAGGTGGACTAGATATAATTAAGAATTTATTTTAACTGTAAGGATAGGAAAACCCAAAAAATAAGACATTAAAAATCTTATTTTTTGGGTTTTAAGTTAATCTATTTTTTTGTGGTCAAAATTTTTGGGATCTAATACTTGTCCATCATCGTCAAGAACACCAAATATTTGTTTTGCTTTTTCATCATCACTTTTAGAAATGATTGTTTGTAAGTTTTTATGGAATTGCTCAACATATTCAGGGCTTTCCACTTGTTTCAGTATTTCAACATACGAGAATACTTTCATAATATGCTCTATATCTCCAGAAGTAAAGTATAGAAGCATATTTCTTGAAGCTATGAAACTTAATTTATATTTATAACTAGTGTAATTTGATAACAAAGTTTCAAAGTGATTTAGAAGGATAAAGCAAGAACTGTAATCCTTTGTAAATATACTCAGAGCAATTGCATTAGACAAGGATAAACAAGCTGTATCTTTAATCTGCTCGTCACTATCTTCACGTAAAGGGAATAGTTGCTCTATCAATGTCTGAAGATCAGAGTAAGGGAATATAGTACATAGATTAGAAAGAATTTTATAGTGATACAATACAAATCTTTTGCTTGATGAAAACATCTTTTTAATATCAGCTAAATCTTGTTTATCCACAGGAATAATTTCTGAAATTAAACTAGAGGTTTGCAATTTTATAAGTAAATACAAATTCATGTATTTTAATGAAGTAAATTTTTCATGTATAGATTTTTGATAAAGAGAGTAGAGTTCTTGCTTGTATTCTGAATCAGGATTTTGATGAATTTTTGAAAGAAGAAAATAATATGTTTCTAAATCTTTATCAAAAACACTTTTAAAATCTTCATTACAAGTTCTAATTATTTCAGGTATTGTTAAATTACTTCTATCTGCAAGAAGTGGCAAATCAGCAATTTTTAAAAAATGTTCATTATGATTTTCAAAAAGGCTTGCTGAATTACGCTGAAAAATACCTTCATAAAACTTAGCTTGAGATAATTTCTCGCTTTTTCTTTGTATTTTCATTAATTCATTTAAATGCATATATTCAACTCCTATAAATGTATTCTGAATATGACGAAAATCGGCAAAAAAAAGAAAATAAATAAAAAATGAATTATTTTTACCGGAAACGTCTTTTTTAAAATACATATACTTGTAATGAGTAAACTTTAATGCTATAGTAGTAACTGTAATGAATAGTTACTAAGTGAGGTAAACTTAATGAAACAACAAAAAAAACATGTAGCTGCATTATTGTTTGCACTAATATTAACTCTTGTTTCTTAAAAAAAAGCCACACCACTAGTAGTATGACTTCGTCCAACATACGAATTATACCATGAAACTAGAAAAAAGTAACTAAAAATAAGAACCGACTATCTTTGGGCTACCAACCCAAGAGGATAGTTAAATAATTCATGCTGATCCCATGAACTATACTCGGTTCTCGAACACTGCAACATAAGTTACAACATATAGTATAACAATTTTTTAAGTGAATTTCCAGACCTTTTTAAACTCCTTTATTGGTCTAGGAAAAAGATTACTTTAAATATATTGTTTTGTATGGTGGAATGATGGTTGCAGTACACGGGGAACGTATACAGTTCATGTATATGTTCCCCGTTTTTTTGTTTTTATCGCTAAATTTTAGAAAGGGCTGGTGTTCAAAATGAAACAAAAAGTGACGGGTACAATGATTTTACAAAATGTCTATCGGATTCATACAAAGACAGGAAATTGTTATGTATTGGAGAACGAGCGCTTTTATCTAGCGGTTCAGATTTTAGAACATGGGAAAATGATTTGGAAAAAATATAGAGAAATTCCTCAAATGGGTGTCACAAAAGCATTGCTTCGTCAAATCATTTCTTGTTATGACAGAGATGGAAATAAAATCATTGAACGAAAAAAAGGGTCAACCAAGTTAACCCTTGTTCCTGTAAAAAAAGTGAATAAAAAAAGAAGTCAACTAGTTTCCGCTAGCTGACAAGCATCATTGAAAGAAAAAATTAATGAATAAAATGTTAGGGATAGTATACCACAGTAAGTGTAACTGAGTAAATAGAACAAGGAGGGCTTTATGGAAAAGAAACGAATTACCTATGCAGAAGAACTAAATCACGGAGACGTGATACGAGTATTTTCCTATGAACAAAATTGTGGAATGGATGAAACAATTTTTACAGCTCTTGTTGCTGCCTGCTCGGACAAGAAAAAATTAGTCATTCCGCAAGACTTCCAAGGCCATCTGTATCGAGCTGCGCAAAAAGGTGCGAGTTGGGAAATAACAGTGGATTGGTTACTAGAAAATGATGTGGACGTATTCATTGTCGAGCGATTTGACCAGTTACTCACTACTATTTGGGATTATTTAGACTAAGAAGAAGCATAACAAAAATATTCAGGAAACACCTATTGTTTGCTGGTTTCCAGCAAAGTTGCCAAACAAAAAAGAAACATTCTATCTTCTGATAACGAGAAGAAGAACTCTTTCTTTTTTACAACTGAATAGTCAGCGAGAAGTCCGCTGCCTTGCTTATCAGCGTAGCTATGAAGGGGCAAGGGTACAGAAGCCAGCAGGGTGTCGTTAAACGCTAGGAGAAAAACTAAAAGCTCCAGTATGAACGGAGACCCACACAATGATTGTGAAGTTGGTGTGCTACGGTACATGGTGAGATTGCCACGACCTACCAATTATTGGTAGTGAGCAATATCCGACTCACCTAGAGTTTGAGGTAACGGTTGCTAGAAACCTTGTGAAAAGACTTGATTTTTTGAAACCAGTAAACAATAGGTGTTTCCTACAAAAGGTAATTTCTATTTGATTTAAAAGGATAGTATTTTTTTATTAACGAAGGCTTTGCTACTATGTTCTTGAGGTGATAAAAATGACGAAAAGAGAACAAAAACTATGGCGTAAAGAAATGTTGGCCTTAATGAATGAAGATCCAGAATGGTATAAAAAAGAACACACCGAGCGTTTTCAACGTGTTCAAGAGCTTGCAGAAAAAATAGAAACTGCAGATGTGAGACAGTATTATAACCAAATTACCAAAGAAGCTTTTGAAATTTATCAGAGAAGTGGTTTGCAATTCAAACAAATTGCTCAACGATTTCATGTAACAGAAAAAGTATTAAAACAGTGGCGTGAAGATAATGGGTATCCCATTTACAATAAAAAAAATAGGAAATGAGGCAGAAAAATGAAAAAGATCGCAAGTACAGGTTTAAGTATCTTAGTCGCAACAGGGGTAGCAGGTATTGGGGGAAATGAAGTACAGGCAGCAGAACAAGCGCAACCAAAAACACCTGAAAACAGTTCTACAGAACAACCAACAGTGAAAGCTACACAAACAACGGAGCAAGCCATTACTGAAAAACAGCAACAAGTAACAGAGAAACAAGCAATTGTCGATCAAAAACAACAAGTTGCTGACACTGCGAAAAAAGAAAAAGACACCATTGATCAATCTGTTAAAGACCAACAAGCAGTGGTCAATCAAAACAAAGACGCATTGGATCAAAGTCAACAAGCAGTGACTGACCAACAAGCGGTTGTAGACGAGGCTAAAAAAGTTGTGGATGAAGCAACACCTTCAGCCATTGAGAAAGCCAAAGAGCAAGTGGCTACGGATACACAAGCAGTTGATGACCAACAAAAAGTAGTGGATCAAGCTCAAACAGACGTTAACCAACAACAAGCTGTTGTTGATGAAAAAGCAAAAGAAACGAATGCTGCTAAAGTGCAAAATGAAAAAGATCAACAAGCAGTAACAGCTGCGAAACAAGAACAAGCCAAGCTTGAAGAATTAGCGAAAAATGCGGAAGCGGAAAAAGAAAAGGCAGAAAAAGAACAAGCAGCAAAAGAAGCTGAACTGGCTAACAAACAGAAAGAAGAAGCCAAAGCTAAAGATCAAAAAACGAAGGACGATCAAGCAGTCGCAGACCAACAAACTGTTGTGACAACTAGTCAAGAGAAAGTAGCAGACGCAAAAGCAGATACAGCTGCGAAACAGGCAGATTTAACTGCGAAAGAAAATGCGTTAAAAGACAAGCAAG